>ENA-ORXM01000303-ORXM01000303.1-marine-metagenome-genome-assembly--contig:-NODE-303-length-95723-cov-114.472085_pt1 | contig 95723 bp, 76 predicted proteins | sample MGYA00237867_ERZ511480 | MGnify/ENA primary metagenome ERZ511480 (study PRJEB26309, sample SAMN06266103) | marine metagenome | isolation source: Algal blade | place: United Kingdom:Sidmouth, United...
TTCATATGGGAAGTTTAGTCTATTAATTGACAGTCTTGAATTTGATTTGAACACGTTTACCCTAAATTATTACCTCGCTTTTAAGGGTTTTTGGCAATAAACGGGGTAACGAATCTAATCCAGATAAAAAGCAACCTAAACGGTATTTGACAGACTTAAATTATAACCCAAGTATTTGATCAGATTTTGACCTAAAAGTGCTAAAGTCATAGCAGCTTGACAAACAGTTCTCTTACTTCTGAATTTATTTACTACTACTGAACATGCCTAAAATAACATTGAGGATTAAGCCAATGGTAAATCTAATTTGAGATCTATGATCTACTACGCCTAACACGTGGGGCCACCTAGTGCAAGAAAGAATAAGCTGAATTTTATCCTGTTTATATCAAACGCCTATTCCTCAATGAACGCCTCTCCACAGCCGATCGGAGATCCTGGGGGCATGTCCTTTGCTTCTGGCCATTGGTAATCTTTAGGATTGGCTATGGCCTGGTTGACCATATGTGCTAAGTGCATAGAGTAAGCATCTGTCGTGTTGGAGTTACCATATTCTTGTTTGGCAAAATACAGGGATTGAGCAGCGACTTGCTGATTGATTTTGCTGTCCATAGCTAGCTGGAGAAGATGATTTACAAATATAGCTTCCGTCGATTGGTTGAGCTGGTTTGCGTAGCTGTCAGATCCTTTCTTTCCCAGAGCATCTTTTATGGTAGATAAATAAGTCTGAATACTTATGAGATCATTATTCCTGTTGCTATGTTGAAGCATTCTGGACAATCGCTGAGGGTGTAGCATAAATTCTAAAATGTAGTTAGCATAGCTTTCTGATGCCGCTACTGGATCAAATGACAAGCCCGTCTGACTTTTGAATGATTCATTAGATTTACTGTAGCCAAACGCAGCTGGAGGTATAAGTTCGATAATGTGATTTGGAATTTTTAGCGCTTCAGGGCTTAAGGTGAGCAGAAGACTTTTAATAGCCCTGTCTTGAGTGCTGCGACTGACTGGTTGGACTCGATGAGAGAGTACATCACCTTTCACCGTGTAGCTATAATCCAATCCGCCGATCAGTTTTGTGACGGCTTCTGCCTGATATCTGTGGTAATAATATAATGGGACTAAAATTTTTTCTAATTCAGATAGTGGCGTACCATGCGTAATTGTATTTTCTCCAAAGTTTTTAAGTGCTTTCATTCTCACTGTCATCATCCTATCGAGCTCCGTGATGATGTCTGAGCCGTTATCCCAAAGGTGTGCTGTTGGATGAGCACCACCAGCTGGTCTCGCATCTCTGTCAGAAATGAATAATAGGCCTTTAGCCTGTACTTCTCTTATTAGCTCGGCTAAGCCTGCAGCCTCTGCTTCTGGCGAGTCGAATTGGGCATAACCATATTGAATGGTGAATTTATCCCATTCTCCTATTTTATCATCATAGGCATTTTTGAGATTTATCTTGCCATCTCGTACTGTTATCAGAGGCTGAGGATAATCCATGACCGAAGCTCGATTATTATATGACGAGGCAAAATTATGTGCGATACCCAGAGTATGCCCGACTTCATGAGCAGCTAATTGTTCTAGTCTTGCTAATGCGAGTGCTTGCATCCGGCCATGGTTATGGTTATCGGATTCATAAGGTGACAGCAGCGCCTGAGCGATCATGAAGTCCTGTCTAACTCTTAGTGACCCAAGCGACACATGGCCCTTTATGATCTCTCCGGTACGAGGGTCTCTGACTGAGGATCCGTATGACCAGCCTCTCGTACTTCTGTGTATCCACTGGATCATATTATACCTGACATCTAATGGGTCAGCTCCAGGTGGTAGATCTTTAACTTGAAAGGTGCCAGGTGCAAAACCAGCTTCCTGATAGGCTTGGTCCCACCAGCGAGCACCTTTCATCAAGGCACTTTTGACAGGATCGGGACATCCAGCGTCGATATAATAGATGATTGGCTCGACTGCCTCACTGACTTCAGCTTTAAGATCCTTCTTGATAAGCCGATGTCTATTGATGTATCTTTTTTCAATTGGTTCTGCTATAGGTGTCGCATAATCATAGAACTTGGTCTGCCCATATGCTGAATAGGGGTGAAAGGCTCTTGGTTGATATTGGTCATCTGGTAGTTCGATAAAAGAGTGGTGCTGTCTTACTGTGAGATGATTAGAGTTAGGTGCCACCGTTCTGATGTATTTACCTGAAGGCTCGCCCACAAAAGTGAGGATATTTTCAAATTCAGAATTACTTGGGAAATTTTTTGTTCTATCTTCCCAGACAGCACTCATGTCTTTGTTAAGTTTATAAGAACCTTCTTTAGCCCGCTTTAATCTTCCACTCACATCATGAGCGTCTCTAAGTATAAATGGCGAGATATCTATAATATAGTCAGGTCCAGTCTGATCCTTCAAATCAAATCCCCATAGCACGGATTCGGCAAACGCTTCCTTGACGGCTAATACTTCTAATTCATTATTACTGATGGCTCTGTATCTCTGATTTGGTTCTATCAGGAGAAGCTTACCACCAGCTTTGATGAACTTCACTACCGCCGTACCGCCTAACTGTCCTCTGTCCAGTCCTATATCATTAGACCCCAATCCAGCGGCTAAAGAATTGACATAAAGAAAATCAAAATCTATTTTATCTGCGGGGACATGCAGTTTAACGCTGCCATCGGAGCTGACCTCAAAATCGAAGAAGCCAGGCTGGACTTGGCCGAATGCTCCGAGCTGTAATATTATAGCTACGGTAAGCGAGAACAATCTAATCATGGAAGGGTACTATTTTGTTTCATCATAAATATGGTGAATTACCTTTATATCATAGGCATAAGAAATTCTTTCTTTGAAGAATCTACTTCTGATATGGAGTCAGCGATCAGTGACGTTTCTGCACTAACTTAATAAAATAGAAGTCCAGCACTAAGAGTATTAGTAGTATGCCGAGAGATTCTCTGACCACCTCAATATATGGTGATTGGGCTTTCATGGTGCCAGTGATGGAGGGCATGCCTTCCTTGACCCAATCGTATATATATGGTATGTAGCTGATAAAGAGCCCTATGAAAACGAAAATCCCAATCGTAATCGGAAATAGAGCTACATCAGTGAATTGATATAATAATATGCAGCAAGCCACATAGGTGTAGGCTATGATCCAAAGTAGAGGATCTGGATCATTATACTGAAAGAAGGCAAATAGAAAAAAAACAGCTGCGATGATGATATTCAGATATTTCTTCATGATGTATTTATGCTTATTAAAAACACCTTTCAGATAATTGAGAAAACATTTTCCTTCTTGATGTGATTTTGGCCTATACTATTCTCTTACATTATATTCATTTTTTAGAAATCTTTGTCTTATAAAAGATAACTACTTAGCATCTATAAGCTACAGCATCCAGGCTTGTTAGGTCTGAATCGTCTTACGAGATCTTTAATACTTTAATGCGATTAGATTTTACCAAGTCTCGGTAGGCAAGATATACCTTATTGCCATAGATGGCCATGCGGGGGAATCCACTTTTTCTGGATTTTTTATTTCGACCCACGATTGCCTTATAGAGTAATGTCCCTTCTGCATCACATTTAGCTATCCAGATGTTAGCATTTCCCACATCCTCCTCCATATAGCTGATGAAAATATGCTGATCTTGACTTATCTGAATATCGACTCGTCCCATAGCCACAGAATCGTGAGAGAGAATGACTGGCTTACGGAATGTCTGCCCACAGTCTGTGGAGGTGCTAAGCAGTGTCTTTCTGAATCCTCCAGACTCCGTATACCATGCTACAGCTAAGAGTCCTGCCGAACTGGCTATTCTTGGACCATTCACAGGACAGCCTTCGATTTTCCATCCGTCCCGATGCACAGGCTGAGGGGCTGACCATGTACCGTTGTCAAGATGAGAATAGAAAATATCGCGAATCCCCGCGTCACTTTTATCACGATAGACTGCTATAGGGCCGCAGTCGGAGAGCACTACATCTGTCTGGCAGCAGTCGCAGACTTTAGCGTCAATTTCTAATCGCTCAGTGACATGACCCTGCTGATCGATGAGCGCAGATCTGAGGCTCATATCACCTCCATGTCCGTGGTTATGAACAGGACTTGCTGTTGCTGCAGCATCAATTTCGGATTTGGTCTGTCTGCCATCCAGCCAAACAGCAAGGAGCGACTCATCCACCGTGCAGCTAGAGACGAATCCGTGTTCGGCTGCCACACCATCGTTATGAAGAGCGCCGTGCTCTTGCCAGTCAGACTCATCATTAGCTTTAATAGCATAAAGAATATCATAGTCGTAGGTACCCGAATCACTCATCTTTAGCCAGTGGGCGAAGAGGCTAGGCGTCTGTCCAATAAAAGCGATAGCTGGAAAGTCAGCCCAATTAATAAACCAATCATGACCAGATATGATCTGATCTGACTCCTGGAAAATATCGTTATCCAAAGTGCTGATATGGAGTGCAGACTCCAGCGAATCCCTTTCCTCTATCCAGCTGAGATACAGCTACTCGTCGGGGCTGACTACAATACTGACCTCACCACTGTTTGAAGCAGAAGGATTTCCGATTTCGGTGATTTTGAATCGATGCGGTGATTCACACCCTATAAAGAATAAGGAGGTGAGTACAATATAAAAGTGATACGCATTCTGCTTTATCCTAAGCCTCATGATATACTATATTCAATAAAAGTAAGTCTTTACGAATATCTATAAATTTGCATTGAAAATTTAGGCACTTCATCTACTCATCTGATTGATAATAAAAATTAAAAGTATAAGGGAGTGAGATAGCGCCTCATTACCTATTGATCATGGTAATCATATGTCTAACGTATGACTACCTCAGAGCAGGTCACCTCTTATCAGATTACCTAGTAAGTCTATTCATCTACACTACACGTGCCACTCCTAATGATAGGCTGATAGAGTAACAGTGATTACACAGCTTTGCAGATGCACTGATATCTAAAGTGTACCTTTGGCAGTATCATAATGCGAGACTTCCTATGAAGATATTCAACTGCCAAAACTGCAGCCAACCGTTGTATTTTGAAAATACAGTCTGCCTTTCGTGTGGTAGTACCTTAGGGTATATAGAAGAATCATTAGAATTGGCCAGCCTGACCATGACACCTCAGGGTTATGCTAAGATCAGCGGTCTGGGAGGGTACTTTCGATTTTGTAGTAATCATGATTACAGTGTATGTAACTGGCTACTGCCGGCACAAAGTACTGATCAATACTGCACAGCCTGCTCTCTTAATCGGACGATACCAAATCTAAACGATGAAAATAATATAGCTGAATGGCGCAAATTAGAACTAGCAAAACACAGACTCGTCTATAGCCTACTGAGATTTAAGCTGCCGGTCATAGATAAGGATGCGGCGCCAGAACAAGGACTGGCATTTGATTTTCTCTGTGCTAATCCTGATCCAACAGTCAAAAAGCCAGTGCGCACAGGACACCTCAACGGGCTCATCACGATTAATGTGGCAGAGGCGGATAGTGTCCATCGAGAATACATGCGTAAGCAAATGGCTGAACCATATCGTACCTTGATTGGTCACTTCAGACATGAAGTGGGACATTATTATTGGGAAAGACTCATCGCGAATCAACCTTACCAGCAAGAGAAATTTAGATCGTTCTTCGGTGACGAACGCTTGGACTACGGAGAAGCACTGGATGCTCATTATAAGTCAGAAGCTACTCATGATTGGCATCAGTACTATATCAGTAGATACGCTGCCTCACATCCTTGGGAAGACTGGGCAGAAACCTGGGCGCACTATTTACATCTGGTGGATATGCTGGAGACGGCCTTCCATTTTAGCATGGAGACTGGATCAAAATTAGTGAGCGACTCGCCTCTCAAAATGCAGGCTAACTTCGATCCCTACCAAGAGCAAAATTTTGATTTGATTATTGATTCTTTTGTGCCCTTAACTTATGCTATCAATAGCCTAAACAGAAGTATGGGACAGCAAGATATTTATCCCTTCGTTATCTCGAATACGGTAATTCAGAAAATGAGATTTGTTCACGATCTAATTCGAGCTGAATAAATACTAGTAAATAACGGTTATTTGATTATATCCTTAAACAATGCATACAGGTAGATCTAACATTTCAAAGCAAGAACTCCCATAAGTCATTCTTGTATGACTTGCTTCATAGTGTGGAATATCTTGTAGTGAGTAAGATCATAATTTCTGATAATTCACTAATTATGCAAGCGGATGAGGCCTATAGAGATAGCGAGGCGGAGACTTCATTTATTAGGCTTCATAAATACGAAAATACCACGAGTCCGAAATACACTATTTGCCTTAGTATAGTTCTTTACATTCACGGCTGCCAACACCATAATATGGAGACTCAACTTTCTTTTTCTGCTTTTCTCCAAGATTATTATGAGGAATACCTTAGGTTAAATCCTCTGTCAGCCACGTCCGCAGGTGATCATCGCTATGATGATCAGTTTCCTAACGTTATTTCAGCACCCTATCTAGATGCATCCTATGAATTTTACCATCTGACCCTTGCTAAGCTTGAAGCTTATGATCGAGAGCAGCTGAGTCAACATGATCAGATGAGTTATGACATACTGAAGTGGGAGTGTGTAATAGCCAGCGAGCGATCGCAATTTCCTTTTGAACTGACACCCATCGATCAAATGTGGTCAGTGAATCTATACATCGGCCAGCTGGCCAGCGGAGCATCTACCCAAGCATTTTGTACGGCGATAGATTACGATAATTGGCTAAAGCGGCTGGATGACTACTTAGAATGGTGTCAGACAGCCATAGAAAATATGAAAAGGGGCATTGAAAAAGGTGTGGTGTTGCCAGCCGCTCTGATTACAAAAGTCATTCCCCAGTTTCAAAGATTAGCAGTTGGTAAGGTTCAGGAGCATCTATTTTACCAGCCTGTATTGACTCTGCCTGAGATGATCACAGGTACTGATCGCGATAGAATTAAAGCTGAGTATGAGGAGATGATTGCACTGAAAATCATGCCGATGTATCAAAGGATGGCTACCTTTTTTGCTGAGGAATATCTGCCTGCGGGAAGAACTTCCTCCGGGGTGGGCCACTATGCATTTGGCAATGCGCTATACAGTCACATGATCAAGCTGTACACCACGACCGAGATGAAGGCTGATCAGATACACGAATTGGGCCTGCAAGAAGTAGCTCGGCTTAGATCTGAGATGGAAAAGGTGAAAGAGAAAGTAGAGTTTTCCGGAGACCTGAATTCATTCTTTGACCATGTGAGAAATAAGAAAGAGTTAATGCCTTTTACTGATCCACAGCAAGTCATTGAGAATTTCAATGCAATTCATCAGAGAATGCTACCTCAGCTCGATCAGCTATTTGATCTTAAGCCGCAAACGCCTTTTGAAGTAAGGCAGACAGAAGCTTTCAGAGCAGCGTCCGCAAGTGCAGAATATAATCCTGGATCAGTGGATGGCAGTCGGCCAGGTATCTTCTATGTGCCCATACCAAATGTATTAAAATACAATACATATGGTGACGAAAATCTATTCCTACACGAAGCCATACCTGGGCATCACTATCAGATATCCCTGCAGCAAGAAGACCAGGACCTTCCAGCATTCAGGAAAACATTGTGGTATAGTGCCTATGGGGAGGGCTGGGCTTTGTACTGCGAGTCACTTGGTGAGGAGTTAGGGCTGTATGCTGATCCTTACCAGTATTTTGGTATGCTGGGTAATGAGATGCACAGGGCGATCAGACTGGTCGTCGACACAGGTATCCATGCCAAGGGATGGTCTAGAGAGAGGGCGATTCAATATTCTATGGAGAATGAGGCAGAGTCCGAAGCTACCATTACCTCTGAGATAGAGCGGTACATGGCTATGCCGGGTCAAGCCTTATCATATAAGATCGGGCAGATGAAGATCCAAGAGTTACGCCGTACGGCGGAGGGTGCATTTGGACCAATGTTTGACATTCGGCAATTTCATAATATAGTACTTGAAACTGGATGTGTACCCCTGCATATATTAGAAGATCGTATCAATAATTGGTTAAATAAGGCATTAGACTTTGGAAAATTATAACTGCCCCAAGCCGTTTTTAATGACAAGGTATTTCTCTCTAAGTATCCTGCTTTGACACGCACCCAACACCAATGACATTAATACGTGGGTGCAATAATATGACTGCCTTATATATAGTAAGGAGTTACTCATTTGCGTTCTCCGATTGATCTATTGTGGTCTGAGTAAATCTTATAACTTGGACGGGCATGGTTGTTGATCTAAATGTCATGACTAATAAATTATTCTGTACCTACTGTAAGACTTATCATGATTATCCACGTTATTTTAAGTAATTCTCTGTCTTATATATGAAGGTGAATAGATAACGGGAATCTTCCTATCTTATGAAATACATTCTCTTTTTAATATGCTTCCTCATAAGCTACATTTCCTCTGGTCAGACTGCTGACAATCAAGAACGATGTATGACTATGAGTGCTTTGGATGATAGAATAGAAAAGGACAGAGAGTACAGAATGTTTTATAATAGTGCGATGGCAATGCCTGCTGGAGATCAAAACTTCATTCCATGTGATGAATCAAATTTGGTCCTGATTCCAGTTGCTTTTCATTTTGCTCCTGATATAGTCCAGTGTAGTGACGAGAGTTGCATATTGGCAGAAGTCCAGGACCAGTTGGATGCGCTAAATAGCGCTTTTGCAGATAACAGTAACTCTGCTAATGAAGCTATCTGTCCCGCGGCCTATCAAGACTCTAATGGTAACAGTGTCGCATCTACAGGGACGTGTATTCGTTTCTGCATGGCGGTGCCACCAGAAGGCACATCTGCAAATTTACAGTCTACAGATGCTCCGATTACTATCGGTATTTATGCTGGTGGCTTCAATGCAGGAGGGGATGGTGCACCCGGATGGGACGGTATATTAAATATCTTCATTACGAATGATGCCAACTGCTTAGGTGTGGCAGATGGAATACCTGGGCGTGCGGATGGTGATGGCGTCACGGTGTGTGCCCAAGCTTTCGGGGGCGTAGATCCTGCATCCTGTGGAGCCTTAGATTTTGATTTAAACTATAATTTGGGAGCCACGCTTATCCACGAAGTAGGGCATTACTTAGGTCTCTTCCATACTCACGTAGATGGACCTTTCACATGCGGTTTTGACAGCGATGTAGATGCTCCAGGTCCATTCATGGTCAATGACACGCCTCCTCAGCCTGATCCCACATTTGGCTGCTACGTCACTTGTGAAGACGATCCAAGCTGTCCAGGCATTGTGAATGAGCCCACTGCAAATTTTATGGCCTACAGCTTTGATGCATGTATGTCGATGTTCACCGAGGACCAGGCAGCTGTTATGAATTATTGGGCTCGTGAATTATTCGGTAGCACCTCAGTTGTATGTAACGACCTAAACCCTTTCACACTAGTCTGTGTAGACCCCACCTGTGATGATGGTATGCGCAACGGATCAGAGACGGGTATCGATTGTGGAGGACCTGACTGTATTCCATGCGTGGTGAATCCAGCCTGCGCCTCTGGTAGCATTACCTTATTGGAAGAAAATTTTGATGGTTGTGTGTTGCCAGAAGGGTGGAGCGTGACTTCCACAGAGGTAGGAGATGGTATATTTTTTACTGGGGGACCAGATGATGTCGCTGGCGGAGGTATGCCTTCCTTTGGGTTCCAGACCTGCATAGCCATCATTGATGATGACATTTTTAATGATATTGGAATAGGCTGTATAATAAGCCCGGTGATTGACTTATCCACTGTGCAGTCTGCAAATTTAAACTTTGATTGGCAGCACAACGATTTCTTCGGCTCTGGCGATTTTAGTGTGGATGTATACGATGGAGATACCTGGGTCCAAGTTTTTTTACAAGATCAAAACGGCTTTGGTACGGATGAGTTTATTGATTTGGCAGAATATTCTAATGCAGATTTTAAAATTCGATTCTGTCACGATGACGAGGGTGCGTGGGTATGGGCTACGGGTTTTGATAATGTGGGAGTATGCGGAATCGCAAATGCTGCCTTCACTTCAGAAATTCCAACCATGGGAGAGTGGGGATTCATCTGCTTGACCATATTAATATTGATCTGCTCCGTCGTAGCTATCAGAGAGAGGAGCGAATCCACTAAAGCAGGCTAATATGGTGGACCATGCTAATGCTGCCACGAGTATTTAATTAGAGATGGCGTGTGCAAAATTTTTCAGCTTAAGCCTCTTCGGTCACAAAAGCTTATTGAAGTAACAGTCGATAATTATTATAATAAATTAAGGATATGCTTGGGGTCATCTAATATAGCTTTAGTGAGTTGGTAGTGCTGAGTTTCTGTATGGCTGACCTTATTAATCTTGCCATCAGCAAAGTAGAATATCTCAGAATCTGGCAATGACATGATGATGGGAGAGTGAGTCGCGATGATAAAGTGAGATCCAGTCTTCTCCACCTTCTCTTTAATCAGAGATAAGAGGCTGAGCTGCCGAGTAGGGGATAGGGCGGCTTCTGGCTCGTCGATGAGATACAGGCCTTTACCAGTGATCCTGGAGGTAAAGAATTTAAGGAATCCCTCTCCATGTGACATAGCTTCTAAGTCATTAGAGTAGCGCTGGATCAAACTATTTTTTTCTCCTTCTATAGCACCGATCGTCAGTTTAATGTCTCCGCCAGTAAAGGTCGCTTTCACATCCTCGATCTCCGCCTGTAATGCTTTTATTTCATTCTTTATGTTGCGTGCGAATCCAATAAAATCTTCTGCCCTCACAAAGAATCCTCGATGCGTTTTCTGCTGAAATCGTATTCTAAAATAATCGGCAAGCTGATTAGCAGCAGCCAGAGATTCATCATCTTCCAGTCGATGACTACCGGCCAGGGGTACCTCTGAATAAGCTGCGATAGCCTCCAAAATAGTTGATTTTCCACTGCCATTCTCTCCAACGAAGAAACTCACTGATTTTTCAAATACCAACTCTTCAAAATCCTTGATCAGCGGAAGTGTCCACGGAAATTCTTCCTGCTTATCTTCTGGATAATTTCTGAGTCTGACGGATGATATGATCATTGCATTTACCTTTATTAGTGATGTGGCTACGGCTATATTTAAATTTCCAAAGTATAAAGATCAACAAGTTAGGCAGCTCTATCTTTATTTCCGCTCCTTATAGCACTCTTCCATTTATTTTGTGAAGGAGATGGCCTGTCTGGTGGCCTGCGATTGGCGCTTTCATGAGGCTCTTCCGCTCATAGGTCAGCATGTGATGGGGCTCATGTTCTAATGCATCACTCTGCTAAACCAAGTTTTAACCGGCAAAAGTCAATAGATTATGAATTAAAGCGACAACAGAGCTACCCGCCCTATGCATAGGATGCTGCACATTAGAGATTGGTCAGCGGTCTGAGTTGAAATCATATTAGAATGGCACTATTTAAAATTTGAGTATGGCATAAGATAGACATAGTGATATGCTTATGCGCCAGGAAACTAAAACTAATGCCTATATCAGCTCAGCTAGTTGCCAAACATATTCTGGCTATGTCCGTTTATCGTGTGAATAAAACGTATAACTTATGATTCACCAGACCTTCTGCCATCTGCTTATTATGATCTCGATCGCATATGTGCAATGTAGTCAGCAAAACCAAAATAAAAATCAATCATCAATGAATTCAAATGAGGTGGAAAGTAAATATTGGAATGATGGAAAGGCTGAGGTGGCTGTATATGATTTGGAGCAAAACCGCTACAAAGATATCAACCAAGGTCAACTGCTATCCATATTTGTCAGAGAAGACTTTCTTTACGATCGTCAGGTGAAGAATGATCAGTATCGCGATAAGAAAAGCACGCCGATCTTAAAGAATATTCAAACGCGGAAATTTCCTACGGGGCTCTACGATTATAGCATGTTCAGCTCAGCATTCACCCCCTTAGATCGAAAGAAGTACCCAAAGACGCTTAAAGTCTCTGGATCAATTCAAGAGTGGTGTGGCACGACTTACTCACAGCTGAACTATAAGAATGGAGCTTATGTCTCTACGCTGCACTCCTATTTTGAAAGTGAAGGTGATCGGACTGACAGGATGAGTGACGGCTACTCAGAGGATGGTCTTTATAATGTATTACGAATGAATCCCAATATGTTGCCCACGGGAGAACTAGACTTGATACCGACGATTAATGTCCTGAGACTAAAACACCTAGAATCGAAGACCTATAAAAGCGTCGCCACGCTGCGGATGTATGAAGGTCAAGAATTTAAAGGACACGACCTGAAGGAGTACTACATCAGTACGCCTGCTCTGAGCAGAGAGCTCAATATCATCTTTGAAGCAAAAGCCCCCTATCGCATTGTCGGCTGGACAGACAGCTACCCTTCAGCATTTGATCAGCAGATCAGAACTACTAAGGCGACCCTGACCAAAGTAGATCGAATAGCTTATTGGAAGCTTAATTCGCTTCAAGATGAAGCATTGAGACAAGAGTTTGGATTAAAATAAAATGCTGCAATCAGCTATTTGCTTTCATATCTCTTGTCAGCTGATAGATAAGCATATATATGATTTGGCTTTATTAAAATATAAAAAATTGCCTAATAAGATAGCAATAGTAACAGGAGTAAGTAGACTGAAAGGAATCGGTCGAGCAATTTGTTGCGAATTAGCGAGTAGAGGTTTTGATATATTTTTTACTTATTGGTTGACCTATGACAAACAAATGCCTTGGGGTGTTAGTGAAGATGAACCTGAAGAAATCCTGAAAGAGATTTTAGAATTAGGTGTTAGATGTGAAAAAATAGAATTGGACTTATCAAATAGAAAAGCAATAAAAACTCTATTTGATGCCGTTAAGAGTAAATTCGGAAATCCATTAATACTTGTCAATAATGCGACCTATAGTACAGAAACAACAATTGATAGTTTGACTGAATCAGAATTAGATAAACACTATGCAATCAATCTAAAAGCTACAACTTTATTGTGTCTTGAGTTTATTAAACAATTTGGATTTTATAAAAATGGAAGGATAATAAATCTATCATCTGGACAATCTTTAGGTCAAATGCCTAATGAAATAGCTTACGCGATTACCAAAGGAGCAATTGAAACGCTTACTTGTACTCTGTCTCAAGAAATAGCAGCAAAAGGAATTACAATTAATGCAGTAAACCCTGGACCTAATGATACAGGATGGATGGATAAAGATGTAAGAAACAAACTAATTAATCAATTCCCAATGAAACGAATTGGAAATCCAAAAGATACAGCAAAATTGATTGGATTTTTAGTTAGTGAAGATGCTGAATGGATTACAGGACAAATAATTCATTCTGAAGGTGGATTTATCAGGTAAATGAATACCAATAGCTTATCATTAAATATGATCGCAAATCCTCCCTCGTCGGAGACGTCGCCATATCATGCTACGTATGTCGGGAGTATGGCTCATGCATGCTGATTTTTGTCAGTAGACTTTAATTTATGCATGTCTGTCTGAGAATCTGATTCGTAATCATAAGAGAGAAATTAAAGTAGTAAGTAGATCTTTATCATATCTCCTCTGAATTTCGCTGAAATATCTCGACTAAGCTAATACATAATCGAGCGGTACTGGAGCCCACATTGATAGCACTTTTTTTATTGAGACTCGATGACGCTTAAATCTATAATGAATCCAGTATATAATTGTGAGGTCCATTACGAGAAAGGACCGCTCACGGTAATTGGGCTATAGTAATACCATTATGTGATTGTGAGCTAGGGTACGTGAAAGGACCGCTCAAGGCAATTGTATTATAGTGAAACCATGATGTGATTGCGAACTCGGGTACTTAAAAGGACCGCTCAAGGCAATTGTACTATAGTGAACCCCTTATGCGATTGTGAGCTCGGTTACGAGAAAGACCGCTCACGGGATCGAAATATTCCAACCCATTTGTGAATGTGAGCTCAGGAACGAGAAAGTACTGCTCACTATAATTCACCAATAGACAAGCCATTATGTAGTAGCGAGGGCGATATGATTATTCTCATTGTCCACCTCGGTCATATTGTAACCTACCATAGCTGATCAAGATATTATCAATACTAATCCTCATTGTCCACCTCTTCATACTATAGCCCTTCACCAATGGTGATAACGGCAGCAGATATATGAGCATTAAAATAGGCCCATTAGAGATAGCTCTATTGGGCCTATACCTGGGTTGATTTAAAATGCTGCTTGCTCTTTAGTCAGTTTAATAAATTCATTGCATACGATGTCACAAGTATATCGTTTGATCCCGTCCTTAGCATCATAGCTGTTGTATTTGATTTGACCCTTTAAGGCCACTTGCTGTCCTTTCTTGAGGCTTTGGTTGATATATTCAGCAGTTTTGCCCCAGGCTACGATGTTGTGCCATTGTGTTTCTTGTACTTTTTCACCTTTGTTGTTTCTATAATATTCACTGGTAGCGAGTGGGAATTTTGCCAGTGAGGTACCACTATCTAACGTTTGAAATTTGATGTCATTTCCGATGTTACCGATGAGTTGAACTGAATTTCTTAAAGACTTCATAATTTAAATTTTTTGTATCCTGATCGAGTCAAGACGTGTGAAACAAAAATTTGATCTGTATAAATGATCAATGTTGAAGCAAAGATGTAGCAGCGTCAAAGCCGTATTCGTTTTCTAAACGACTAATGTCGTTTGTATTCAATTGTAGTCGTTTGTATGAATAAATAAACGTTGATTATCAGTGAGTTATCGGTAATCAATCTGTTTAAATATTGCCCCAGTTTGCTTACATTTGACCATGGATTGGAAAAAGCTAATTAACTCGGAAAGACTACGGAAATCGACGATAAAAGTAGGACAAGACCCTAGAAATCAATTTGAAAGTGATTATGGGCGTTTAATTTTTAGCCCAGCCATTAGGAGGATGCATGATAAAACTCAAGTATTCCCTTTGACTACAGATGATAACATCCATACAAGACTTACACATTCGATGGAAGTAATGACGATTGGTTATTCCTTAGGTGTAAAGCTTTGTTTATCAGGAGCTTTTATGAAGCATAGTAAGTTAAAGAGTGATAAAATATTCCGTCAAATCCCAATAATTCTGAAGAATTCATGCTTGGTTCATGATATAGGTAACCCTCCATTCGGTCATTTTGGAGAAACTGTTATCCAAGATTATTTTTTGAAGTTTTTTAAGAAGAACGAATACAAGCTGAAGTTAACAAAAGCTGAAAAAGAAGATTTCATCCATTTTGACGGAAATGCGCAAGGATTTCGAGTTTTAACCAAGCTCCAAATATTGAATGACCTGTATGGTTTGAACTTGACTTACAGCACTTTAGGTGCATTTGTCAAATATCCCAATTTTGGAAGAATTAATGATAAGCGGCTTGAAACGAAGAAAAGAGGGATTTTTCAGTCTGAGAAGAGTGGCTTTAAGACTATATTCAAGGAAAGTGGTCTTTTAAATAAGCGAACTTATTTAAGGCATCCATTGTCATATTTGATGGAGGCTGCGGATTCCATATGTTATAATATTATGGACATGGAGGATGGTTTAAATAAAGGTCTTATTGATATAGATTTCTTGAGAGACCAATTGAAGGAAGTGAAGTCAATTAAAAGCGATATTGAAAAAATATTTAAGTCTAAAAGCGAATATGGAGACCTAGATACTAAAATTGCTAATATTAGAATCTTACTTATTCAGAAGCTTGTAGATTTGGCGAGTAATAATTTCATTGAGAATATTGAAGGGATTGAAGCTGGGACTTACAATAAAGAATTGATTGAAGATGATGTCAATGGTTTAACTAAAAAGCTTCAAAATATTTGTAGAAAAGAAATATTTCCTGCGAAAGAAATTATTTCCTTAGAGCTAAAAGGGCACTCTGTTCTTCAAGGGCTTTTAGATTTTTACTGTAATTTAGTCTTTAATCCTAATAAGAAATATAGGAGTAAGGCAAAATTAATGATTTCAAATAGCATTTTGAGATGTGCTTTTTTAGAGAATAACTTAAAGGAAACTGATGACTTAATTGAATTAAACGATTATAGCAAGCTGAGAGTTATTGTCGACTTCATTTCTGGTATGACAGATCAATTTGCGCTAAATCATTATAATCACATTCGTGGCTAAGAAATTAAATGACATAAAGGAATATATTGAATCCTCTAATCTAGATTTTAATGAGCACTTGATCAAAGTTCTCAATAAGGATGTAATTGATTTTTTGGAAAGGCTTAAAAAGTTAACGAATGTATATGTTTTTAGCGGTGTTATTAGGAACTATTTTCTGAGACAGAGCTCTATTAGAGATTTGGATTTAGTAGTTGAATTTAATGAAGAAGCCAGGTCATTTATTGAATCAAATGAGTTTATCAAAAATAGTTTTGATGGATATAAATTAGATTTTTCTGATCTTAAAATTGATTTATGGTTCATGGAGGATACATGGGCAATAAATACTTATCAAAAAATTCTAGAGTTTTATGTTCCTGAGTTTATAACATCTACGGCATTTTTCAATTTTTCATGTATTCTTTTTGATTTTCAATCGAAGGAATTTATAATTCGAAAGGAATTCTTAAGATTTATTCGAGACAAGGAATTAGAATTGGTATTTGAACCAAATCCGAATGTGAAGCTATGCATTATTAATTCATTATACTATAGCGATAAATATGAACTTAAGATTGGGCAAAAACTAAAGGAGTATTTAATAAGGAAATTAAACATAGTAGACCCTCATTTTCAAAAAATCCAGTTAAAGCATTTTGGAGAAATATTTTATTCCGACAATGTAGTTATTGAACGAATTAATTCTTTAAAACTTGAAATGACTACCGCTAACAAGCGTGATGACGCCATGCCGGCCTAACGGCACGTCACGTCGCATCTCGCGAAGACGTTATAGCGAATCTATATTAATTTTTAATCTTAGATTATTTAGAGATTTTGCTCGAGATCTAATTTATTTCAGAACATTTCTCTCGACATAACGGATTATTTTTTCTGCGATATCTGTACCAGTTGCTTTCTCAATGCCTTCCAAACCTGGCGATGAATTTACCTCCAACACCAATGGTCCATTGACTGACTGAAGCATGTCAACTCCGGCTACTCCCAGTCCCATTGCCTTAGCAGCAATTATAGCAGCCTCAGCTTCCTCTTCTGTCAGTTCTATGATTTTAGCGCTCCCTCCTCTATGTAAGTTAGACCGAAATTCTCCTTCCTTTCCTTGCCGTTTCATCGCTCCTACGATTTCACCATCTACTATGAATACCCTGATATCCGCTCCCGCAGCTTCTTTAATGAATTCTTGAGCGATGATTCTGGTTTCCAATCCATTGAATGCTTCCATCACAGATCCAGCCGAATTTTTCGAGTCAGCTAAGATGACGCCCAGACCCTGTGTCCCCTCTAAAAGCTTCAGAACTAAAGGCGCCCCGCCTACAGAATCCACTATGTGGCCAACATTTTTAGAAAAGTTGGTGAATGTTGTTTTTGGTATACCCACACCTGCCCGAGTCAATAGTTGTAGGCTTCTTAATTTATCTCTGGACCTAACCAATGCTTGAGATTCTACAGCACTAAAGATGTGCATCATCTCAAATTGGCGAACGACGGCAGTACCATAGAAGGTGACTGAACTCCCGATACGTGGAATGATGGCATCTATATTTTCTAAGTACGCGCCATTATAATAGATTTTAGGTTTCTTCTTTTCTATTTCAATGTTGCACTTTAAATGGTCGATAACTTGCATATTATGTCCAAGTCTCTCTCCAGCTTCTACGAGTCTTTTTGTAGAATAAAGACTAGGTTGACGCGATAGGATTACTATTTTCATTTATTTAAATTTTTTTTCGCAGCCTTTTTAAAAGATAAATCATATTTCGAGCAGTCCACTATAAAATTTCCCATTAAAAACCGCCTTCCGACTAATATTGGAAATTTCATTTCACCTCTATTGCTTAAGGATAGTTCGATAGCATACTTCTTACCGAAAATCTTGATATAGGTTTCAATAACAAACCTCTTCTCTGAAGTACCAAAAGAATTTTTAATTTTTCTTTCTACAAAATTGATAGAAGAGTATTCAATGTTATCATACTGGGAGTGTGATGGATCAAGCAAGGTAAAGTAAAGTACATCCTTTCCATCGACAGTCTTAATCACAATATTGCGACAATGAATAGCTGATGTAAAAGCACCCGTGTCCACCTTGATGGGAATATCTTTCAAGCCTAATTCAGGAAAGTCAACCTTGTCCTTACGACCAATCGTTATTTTCTTCTTCACTTATTATCTTAATCTATAATGACTCACAGAGTCTTTAAATCTTATGAAATCAAACCTCATAAAAGCCACTTTACGTTTATTTTTTGATTTCCTTAATCAATCATTTCATAGGCATATGTCTATACACATTCTACTTGGAACTCGTATTGACTAATGGCCTCTATAGAACGTAACGTCAAAAATAGTATTAAACTGGGTGTCATATTTATAATTTATTTTGTCTAAAACCTGATGACGATACACGTCGTGGGCGGCAGCTCATGATCTTAGTCGTCGCATGTTACTGACCGTTTTCTTTCTTCACAATTAATATTTTATTTGAAAATACTTCATAATTTTTGAGTTCTTCTTTAATCCACTCGCTCCACTTAGATTGCAGACTTCTGTCAGCATACACCTCGCTATCGTATTCGTCTTGTTTCAATTGCATCTCACGACCAATTTCATTTAATATTGATTCCTGTTTAGCTAAGAACTCATTCAAATCTTTTGCTTCGTTTTTTACTTTGTCCAGAAAAATTCTGCCGTAAAGCTCAGAGATGTCAAAGTGTATCTGTTCATGATCCAGCACATGAGAATCAAAATCGGTATGTTTAAAATAAGATAGGTAACAATCGAAGTATGTTTCGACGAATAATTTATATTTCTTAGGAAAAGCTGGTCTTCCTTCTATTCTATATCTGAATGAAGATGATGTTCCTGCTGTAAATGGTCTTTTGGCTGTTGGCCCTTTAAAGTCTTCGATTTCTAATTTTCTGTTCTTATTCCAAATAACCTCAGTTTCGTAATCTCTAGGGTTCTCAATTTGAAAAACATCTGCTTTTATTCTATGGCATGTACTCCAAGAACTTGGTTCCTTGTGTTCAGTGATAACAAAAGAATTACCACCTAATTTCAGTGATTCCGTTTTCGCTAATCTTTTAATTGTTTCATAATCACAATTGAGCGATAGTCCTGAATCCTTAATCTCAATTTGACCTAAGAGTGTAACATTAGATCTATCAATTGTGTCAGCCTCAAAAATTGCAAACGGTTCATATTCAAATTCGATGCGACTTGAATAATGATCATCTAATGAATTGGTGATAATTTTTGGGCTACAACTTTGAATCGTGAATACTATTACTACGAGTATAATTTGATTCATTTTCTTAATAAGATGGGCATTAACATGGTTATAGTGAGGTTTAGAGCTCATAAGTGAGCGCTTAAGGTAATCAAATATGTAATAGCAAATGCTTATTTTTTTCAGATGAAGATATGCTTAGCTGGATGTGTGCCCAAAGCCTGTTTGATGGTAACTGCCGCCTACATAAATCCGTTACGTATCATGGTTCAGCTAGCTCAGCATAGTATTCCAGCTAACTTAGCCCTATCAGCTTTAGGTCAAAATTTTCTCTTGCCCAGAGTATAGCTTGAGCTGACATCTGAGCACACTCCTCAGCGGACATGGCTATGAATAATTTGATGATATCTACCAGTGCATCAACGGTTCCTTCAGGTATCAGCTGCACTTTCTTTTCTGCAATAGAGGCAATCTGTATAACTCTGAGTTTGCTCTGGGCTTTGAAATTTCTATTTACTGGTAGGGCCTAATTCCTTTCCACGCCTAGAGGCAGCGACTTGATCTTGAAGGATCAGCAGATAGCTTCACAAAGCGCTCAGCACCAACGCTACCTTCAGTCAGCAGCAGTCCCGCTTTAGAAATATTTCATAATATGCTAGCTTATATGAGGGATTTACATGGATGGCCTTAGCATAGTCTCAACCAAAAACATGTATCTGAATCACTGATCTATCTCATCCTTGAGTGAACTCATACAGGCTTGTCGAGAACTACAGTATCAAATCAATCTTTAGAGAACCATCAAGCATCTGGGGCTTATAACACTTCATGCATTTGAAAAGTACATCAGACAATATCATGAGATTAAAGAGTTTATAAACAGATGTATGACTTCAATCAATAGGCCAACCAGACATGGATATTTTGAGTCATATGGGGCTCTAAAAATAACACTGAAATCAGGTCAGCCTGCTGGCAACCTGTTATTGTAATATTTTCGTCACCAGTCATACTATTCATTCAAAGGTTGCTTCCTAGCAAAGCCTTTGTCCGCTTATATGACCAAAGATAAATTGAACTTCTTTTTTATCTTTAAAAAGACATCAACAAAGGTGCTTAAAGTTTAAACTATCATGTCAATGTAATTCATGGGGTTTCAAAGTGTCAAATCGCTTCGCTAATCAAAGTGTCAATCCTTAATGCAGCGTACAGAGAATCCGACCGCACGAGCGAGGGCGCCCATAGAGGCAGAGCTGCTGTTGAAGTTGAGGTCGCGCGAATAGGTACTGCTAACCGTACTACTCCAATAGCGGCCGTAGGTACCTACATCGTAGATCGAACCATTGCCTTGGAAGCGGAATCCCGCCATGGGCAACTTTAGTGGAGATGCAAAGGCACCTGCGGTATTGTTAGATGTCCAGGTCAATCGCTCCTGATTCCACTCTGCGGCAGTAGGTATGCGAAATCCAGAGGGGCATGGATTGTTTTCGGCAGCGGTACCAGACCACATATGGGTTTCTACATTACTCAACCAATTAGTAGTGCTGGTGATAAATAAACCGCTTGTAGTAAAGTAATTGCTTGCTTGAGATGAAGTAGTAACAGAAGTTCGTTCTTGATGTCCATCGGCATTGCGGCCCCACTGGTATAGGTCGCCATAGCTGGCTGCATCTGTAGAACTGGTGGCTACCTGGGTAGCACCGAGATTGCGATCGAGCCATACCTTACCGGTGACTGGATTGACTATCGTGCCGTAATTTCCTGTACCCGCATTTAATAAGCTCTCTGCATCTCTGACAGCCAATGTGCCGTCAGACTGCTTTACCACTAGCTGATCGGCTGTATTATCCGTATTCATAACCGTAATTTTGGCTTGACCTGCTACCTCCAGATTTTGTGAAGTAGACCGCTCAGGTAATAATAGGATCGCGATCATCATGATCGCTGCAAAATGTGCTTTTCTTTGTGTCATAATTGTTTTTTTATTGGTTCGTTTACATAAGTAATTATTTAAAAATAATGAACGCTAACGTTTCGGCGACATCCGTCGTGCTGACAAAGGAAGCTTGCTCGTGAACGTCGCTGTTGTGTACCCAGCAAGGGCAGCTACCTTAAAAGAAACTATATATTTTAAAAGCTGCAAGTCCATCATACGCCAGTTTGACGACTGGGAATACTAGTAAGCTGCAAGAGCGTAAGGGGTGACCCTTAGACTGAAGGAAGCAGGACTACAAAAGTCGGTGCTAACAAATAGTGACTGAAGAGAAATCACGGAAAGAAATCAAAGACAAGTGATGTCTTTGTCGAAATGGATGACTGACTAATTTTGACAGAACCAAAATTAGATTGACTAAATGTCAATCTAAAAAGAACAAAACCTAATATCAATAAGCTTACCGAAGAGTGGTGAGCAATAAAGGGTCATGCGGAGTAGAACGTATGGAGATAACAGAACTGTAAGAATATATTCCATAATCTCTGTATAGATTATCTATGAAAAAACCAGGTCCGCGACGGGAGTTGATCTGCTGCTTAGCATATTGTTTTAGTAACTCATACTGATTATCACGCTCTTTGTGGGGCTCATCTAATCATAGTGGGACTCTTAAGTCCGTCTCTGGCTTAATAAGTTCTGAAGGAGCCTTGCCACTTGCTTTATACGTCTCTACATAGCTCTTTACTGTTCTGCGATCTATGCCAAGCAGTTTGGATATCATACTCATGGAACAGCCTTGGGCAAGCAGTGTAATAATTTTCTTTTGTTGCATGTCAATAATTCTTGTGTTACTCAACTCGCTAATTATTTAGAGAAGTAATAGAGAATCAGTGCACTATTTTATAGTAGTACACTTTGGATGAGATTATGCCCAAAGTCCCAGGTTAGGTACAACGATAACCATATCACGCCTTGAGAGAATAGGCTATGAATCTATGATCAACTACTACTCAAAATTAATAATTTCGATTTGGTGTACCGCCAAGAGGGAGTGGTTCTGACGAAAGTGAATATCAGAAAGACTCGATGTATTTCTAAAATGAGTGAACCTCAATATCAATTGAGGGTGGGAAGGCAGACCCGTACTATACCACAGGACGGAGCCTTCGGTGCCATCATCAAATGTACATTTAGTACACCTTGTCTATTGACTTCATTCAGTCATAAAGTGAGAGGCGCACTCCATCAGCGACCGCTAATGGAGCCGTCTACTCGACTATGCGTTCGCTTTTATTTCCTTGAATGCAAACCTATAGTATTACCATCTAAATCCAGAAACAGAGAAATAAAGCCGAACTCACCAATGGCTGTTTTCTTTCTGATCAATTTCCCTCCAGCTTTTTCAACTCTTTCTTCTTCAGTGATGCAATCTTCTGAAGAAAAGTATATTACTGTATTATTGCCACTGGCAGACCAATCAGGCTTCTCAACTAATGCGCCTGTCGCATTAGCACCTTGTTCAGCAAAAGGGAATGTAGTTTGTTTACCCCATTCAAGAGGTAAATCTGTCAGTTTTGTGTTAAGAACTTTTTGATAAAATACTTTTGATTTTTCTAAGTTTGAAACATTGATATCAAACCAACATACTGGATTAAAATTCTTCATCTTATTAAATTTAGTTGTTGCATTATTGCTTTACAAAGATGAAGTGCAGATGTCTTTGGAAATTGTAAAAATGGGACATCTCAAGATTTTCTATCAAATATAAGTGACATCTTTAATTGTTCACCATAGAATTCTTTTGGCGAAAAGCCCGTAAATTTTTTAAACTCTTTGATGAAATGTGACTGGTCATAATATTCACTTTGATAGGCAATATCCGTTAATTTGGAATCTCTTTTCGCTAATAACTTTTTAAGTGTTGATTGAAGTCTTATTGTTTTGGAAAGTTGTTTAGGGCTCAAACCGATGGTAGATGTAAATTTTCGCGACAATTGTCTTCTAGTTATACGATTTCTATTGGATACCTCAGCGACAGATATTTGTCCATTGGCAGTAAGTATTGTGGTAACAACTGAATCGATAAGTTTATCTATTGCTACACAGTTATACAAACGATCAATTAAGAATTCCTCAACAATTGAAATTCTTTCAGCTGTTGTTTTCGCAGTAAGGATTTTAGTTTCTAAATTTTGCCCACTCTTTCCAAAAAGACTTTGGAGAGATATCGGTTTGTTCTCCATTTCTTTTAATGGCATCGTAGAAAAAGGTATAAAGCCATTTGGGTGAAACTGCACGGCAAAGGTTCCCGTATCACCATCTGGTTCAACAATATATGGCCGAGTCAATTGTCCAATCAAAAAGCATCTTGGTTGCAAGAATCTATTCCCACTTGGTGGATGATGCCAATACAAATCTCCATAATGAAAAATCATTTTCATAGTGCCGTCAGGTACAATAGTATTTATTTTTGGAGTATTGGCCAAAGGAAAGTCCAAAGTCCAATAACGCTTTACGAACTCACTGATCTTATTACTTGGTTCGAAAGTTTTCCCTTGCATCATATCTTAAAATAGTCCAGTTTTTTTATGACTTATTGTGGCGCATGACTTGGTTATAGTGGTGTATAGAACTCAAAAGTGAGCGATTAAAGTAATCAAGTATATAATAGCAGATGCTTATTTTATCCATCTGAAGATATGCCTAGGTGGATGCGTAGCTACAGCCTCTCTGATGGTAACTGCTACTTAAATAAATCTGCTACGTATCAAGGTTCAGCTAGCTCAGCATAATATGTAGCTAACTTAGCCCCCATCAGCTTTAGGTCAAAATTATCTCTTGCCCAGAGTATAGCCTGAGCTGACATCTGAGCATACTCCTCAGCGGACATGGCTATGAATAATTCTATGATATCTACCAGTGCCTCAACGTCTCCTTCAGGAGCAAGGTAGCCGCTCTTTCCATGTTGCACCTGTTCTGGTATATCACAGTGCTCTGTCGCGATTACTGGCAGGCCACTTGCCTGAGCTTGCAGAAGAATAACGGGAGAGCCCCCTTCACAGTCTCCGTCAGCTGCGTGCTGGCTGGGATGTATGAAGACATCGTAGTCTTGCATAGTACTGATCAGGGTTTTGCTGTCCACCCAGCCGAAATAAGTGATTTGATCTTTTATGTCCTCGTGACTCATTAGATTTTTAACATCTTCTGCATAGTATATATCTCGATCATCGCCGATCAGCGTGAGTGTGACTTGATCTGGATACTTACGCCGGACCTTATGAAATGCGCGAAGTGTTAGCAGCTGCCCTTTCTTTTCTGCAATAGAGGCAATCTGTATAAGTCTGAGTTTGCCCTGAGCTTTAAAGTCTCTTTTTACTGGTAGGGCATGATTTATTTTCACGCCAAGAGGCAGTGACTTAATCTTGGAAGGATCAGCAGAAAGCTTCACTAAGCGCTCAGCACCAGCGCTTCCTTCAGTCAGCAGCAGGCCCACTTTTTGAAATATTTCACTATATGCCAGCATATATGAGGGATTTACATGGATGGCCTTTGCATAGTCCCAACCATAGAACGATACCACAAGTGGCATGTCTAAATCCTTGATGTCATCCCACTGCTCTATTGCCGTCGTACCAAAGTGACAGTGTATTATGTCGATCTTATATTCTCTGACTAATTTAGCAATACTTTTCTCAGATAGAAATAAGGACTGAAGGCTAAATAAGCTTCCAAATACATTACGAGGAAAATCGAATTTAGACTGCTTTGCGCGCTTCATTTTGGCCAAGCCAATCGATTTGTTCAGAATGGTGACAGAGTCACTGTACTGATCCAAGTGATTATAATATTGTGCGGCGATAAAATGCTCAGCATTTGGACAGTGAGAGATAAGATCATAAGCCCACGTTTCTGTTCTTGGTAGATATTCGTTAAATAGATGAAGGATTCTGAGCATGGATTTTACAGCACTTTGATGAGTGAATATAAATTTTATTCATCGATATTCTACTGTTAATGGTTATGAAGATGAAGCTCGCTTTTCTAATTTGGTAGGAAATAGAGCATAGGTAATCCAGCGACTACCAACCATAGCTCAGAGCCTATCGCCTGATATCAACACATCAACCAATATGCTGTGCTTATGCCTAGAATTAATCTAAATCAGATTCTACTCCCTTATTAATGTTTTAATCTCTCTGACTAATGATATATTGAAAACTACATTTAGCACTATATAAATGACAGCACCTATAGTTACCGCAAGCATTAGTCTGCTCATGATGGACAATCCTATTCCTTGAAATAATGGCATTATGAATATCAAGATAATAATCATCGCTATGCCAATGAAGAGATGCCTCAGTATGATGAATAAATGATGCCTCACTGACATACGAGAAAGAGCGAACCTTAAGTAATATTCTGCGGGGACCGTCATTACAATTGCGCCGACCACGTATATCCAGAGCAAGCGCTCCCATTCAAAATAAGAAACCCCGATCCACAGAAGGATTGAATGGATGACGAGCTGGTATAAGTTTAGGTAGAGGCTACAGTGAGGCTTTCCTAAAGCTAAGACATATGTCCCCAGCGGATTACTGATGCTTCTAAAATAGCCCAGGATACAGATGATTCCGACGATGACTGCGGTAGTGTCTTTTTCGGCGCCGTATATAAAGGTGACCAGGTCATACCTGATGGCGTACATACCGCAGTAGATAGGCGCGGTAGCCAAGCTGATGAGTGCAATTTTCTTGATATACCAATCATTAAGTCTTGGTAGATCTTCCTGCATTATGGAAAAGAGAGGGAAGGAAACCGTATTAAATATTGGGTTGATGATATTTATTGGCCTTGAAATGAGGGTCGTCGCCAGCTCGTAAAAACCAAGAATGGTCGTCCCTAAAAATCGACCGATTATTATCTTATCAAGATTAGAAGATAGATAGCCAACCGTGCGACTTCCCATTTGAAATAGTCCAAACTCCAAACAGTGGCGACATTCAGCGAGGCTGACTTTGCTAAGTGATGGCACGAAGTATCGTCTACTACCGACCAGAAAGTATATTATGCCTGAGAGCCCAGCTCCTATGACAGTAGCATATATGATGGCTCTTAAATCACAGTGATAGCGGACCAACAGGATGACGATAAGTAAAAATATAACGAGCCTGATGACCATCTCTACTAAGGAGATAAGCTGAAATGCGAGATCGCGTTTCAGCTGTACTAAATACTGCTGGCCCACGGCCGCTAGTGGTATAGCTATGCAGACTAATCTGATGAAACTGACTAATGCGGTATCTGGAAATAAGCTTGAGATCAGAGGAGCTAATGTGTAGAGTATGAGAGCAGCTAGTATCGCCAAGATCACATTGAGCCAATACAGACTGTTGAGCTGCTTTTGACTTAGGTCTTGAAAATGAATGATGCTGTTAGATATGCCCGCATCGCTAAGGGCTCTAGTAAAATCCAGAATGATAGCTACTAAAGAGAGTATTCCGATTTCTGCTATAGACAAGTATCTGGCGATGATTCCAATCTGGATTAAACCCAAGATAAATGAAAAGCCTGTCGATAGGCTTGTCCACTTCACACCCCGAATGGCTTCCTTCTTAAGATCCAATGTCGATGATTGTTTGCATAGGCAAGATAATGAATCGACTATAGTGAATCGACTCGTAGTGCTGAAATGGTGAATCAATAACCCGTCCCATACGATCGTCTAACATGTCCACTTATGGCCTCACCTCAGATCTGATCAGCCTTGCAGGATTGCCACCATAAAAAGCATGTGCTGGTATATTTGTGGTCACCGTAGAGTTAGCGGCGATGACTGCATGGTCACCTATCTTTACTCCTGGACTTACCACTACATTAGCATACAAAGTCACATAGTTACCAATGGTGACCTTATCAAAATCTCTTTTATCAAAAGTCTTCATGTTGGTTTTACTAGAGAAAATCCTGACCCCTGGCCCACAGTCAAAGTGAGTGCCAATATGGATTCCGAAAGGGCCTGTGCCATATATGACTACCTGAGGCCCGATATGACTGTGGTCCCCAATATGCAGGTAGCCCTGATACTCGCACCAGTCCATACCTCCTAAATGCAAATAGAGGCCATCTGCAAAATGGACTTCATCGCCTAAGGTCAGATGACTGATGGGACCAATAACCTTAACATCCCCCTCTATCTTTATGGAGGAATTGAGTTTATGTAAGGCGCGTCTGGTTTTTCTCTGATCTAACCATCGCCCTAACATGTTGGATGATATTTAAAGTCAAATTTATTCATTTGGAAATTTGCTTCTTATCATATTCACTACTTCTTTCTGCATAAAGTAGTCATAAATCTTGATAGAGACGATCAGCTCCATTCGGTCCTTGTATTCGTCCTGAAAGAGGGCATCCTCGATCAGTGCCAGCGCTTTCTCCAGCGACTTAAGGATGGTATTCCTCAGCGGATCTGAATAGAATTTATAATCCCTCATGAATCCCAATCCCTGCTCCGCATTGAATAAGTATATGTCGATCATTTCATAGGGTAAGACGGCAGTGCGCTCCATCTCTCTGAGTAAGGTATTGATTTTCTGAATACGCGGTCTGCGAGGCTTGCGGTAGCTTTTTGTCTTATACTTGGAGATGATGGATGCTTTAGCTTTCTCATACACTTTCTGGCGATCTTTCTCACTACCTAACTCCATGGCGTAATAGGCCTTCACTTCTGGGATATGAGTATAGAGCGTTAGCAGTTCTTCTCTAAGTTCTTCTACCTCGATTTGCTTAATATGCTTTATGAAAGTGGATCGCCGCATCTGGCTGAAAAGATAATTAATTTTTCATGAGCCTTTTGATTTCTCTATTATGCGGGACTACCAGCAGGGTCAGCTATACTTATTGTATATGATATTATCTTAGCCATTGAGATGGATATTACAAATCTCTTTCAGCAGTGATTTCTCACAGAGGCCTAAAATATATAGCTCGATGCTTAAGGTATGTTCTACTGAGGCCATCAGTCGCGTGTATCACATTATCATTATCAACAAAAGCTATCTGAGATTTATATGCCAAGATGGGCATAAGAACCTTTAAGCTTACTTTAACCATCTATGATGAGTCATTAGCTGCTTAAAAACGTTCAGAAATAGTGTAAAAAATAAGTCAATTTGAAATTCTATTATAACCTTCAATCGCTCATATACCTCTTTATCATACTCATGATGTGCAGCGCTGCTTATGGTCAGTCTAAGCTGCTGGTAGATGATGGCCCATATATTTTTCTCGAGAAGGGCGGCTATGTGGTCAAGACGATACATCAAAACAAGCTCAAATCCAAACACTATGACGAAGACACGCCGACAGAATACAGCAATCTAAATTTTCCACTTCACCTTAGAGAACCGCTTGTAAGTGATAATCACGCAATTTATCATGGTGTCAGTAAAATAGCTGCGATCAGCGATATACATGGTCAGTATGACGTTATGATTAAACTCTTTCAGGTTAATGGTATCGTAGACCAAAATAATCAGTGGCTGTTTGGTGACGGACACTTGGTAATTACAGGGGACATCTTCGATAGGGGTGATCAGGTCACCGAGATTTTATGGTATATCTATGAGTTAGAAGAGCAGGCGCGCCAGGCTGGCGGGCAGGTCCATTTCTTATTGGGTAATCACGAATTGATGATTTTGGAAGGCGACACCAGGTACATTCATAAAAAGTATCGATACACGATGGCACTGACGAATATGCTCTACCATCAACTGTTCAGTCCCAATACGGTCTTGGGTCAGTGGATGCGTACTAAGAATATTAGCATTAAGATAAATGACATCGTATTTGTCCACGGGGGTTTTTCTAATCGAGTATTGGACTATGGTATAGATTTGGACAGCCTGAATCAGGTATTCCGCAAGGAGCTGATTGATAAACCCTTAGGTGCGATCAAAAAAGATAATACCCTGTCAGATCTTTATTTTGAGGAGGGCCCTTTGTGGTATAGGGGTTATGCCTCCGAAAATTTCACAGAAAATGATGCGGATGAGGCCTTAGCGGGTCTTGAGTGCGATCACATCGTAGTAGGGCACACCTCTATGGAGAGCATCGTTAGCCTCTTTGAGGACAAAATTATATTTATTGACTCTAGCATCAAGTTTGGTAAGAAAGGGGAGATTTTATTTTGGGAAGAAGGGCTTTTTAAAAAGGGTGATATCTTTGGGGCGAAAATGAACTTAGCTGATTAATATGTTTCGAATGAGAACGACTCTTTTAGCAGCCATACTGTGGCTGTGTGTCATGGCATCTGGCAGTGGCCAAGATAGTAAGACCCTCTTCAATCATCTCTATGCCATGGATGAGGTCCCGACTATCATTATTGATACAGATCACAAGCATCTGATTCGACACAAAAATAAGGAGGAGTATCAGCCAGCGGTGACTTTTATAGTTGACTCTGCTGGTGACACCACTGAATGGACGTCCAAGGTCCGTGCCAGAGGAAACATCAGAAAAAAGGTCTGCCATAACCCGCCGATTAAGATTAATTTTAAAGAGAAAGAGCTGATGAAGGCTGGCTATGATAGCCTAGATATATTGAAGCTGGTCCTTCAGTGTAGATCCAGTAAAGGGACCGCCAGTTATGTCAGCAAAGAAAGATTAGCCTATGAGCTGTACTCTCTTATCGATACAGCCAGCATGAGAGCCAAAATCGTGAATGTTGAATTTTGGAACGATGGTGTCAAAAAGGAATCGCTTGCAGGATTTTTAGTCGAGACAGAGGATCACTACAGTCAGAGAATGGATGCTCAAATAGCCAGATCTGGTAAGTTAAATGATTCTATATTGAAGAGAGATCACTACCTCAAGATGACTTTTTTTCAATATATGATTGGGAATGTGGACTGGGCAATAACTGAAAAGCACAATGTAGAAATTATTCAGACCTCTCTCAAAAAATACATTGCAGTACCTTATGATTTTGACTATGCAGGGCTGGTCAATACTGACTATGCCATACCCCATAATTCTCTACCTATTGATGAGGTGACGGATAGGTTTTATATGGTAAAGGGGGTCAGCATGGGTGAAGCCCAAGCTACAGCTAATTTCTTTCTGAAAAACAAAGAAAGAATTCTTAAGTGTATTAATGAGGCATCTTATCTCAGTGTCCGAGACAAGCGAGAAGTGATTGATTATTTGGCAGACTTTTTTTTTACGATGAAGAACACATACGCGCTGAAGAGAGCCATGGTCAAATAGCTTTGTACTCTTTTTTAAGCAGTCCGTGACATCCATCTCAATTCGAAACAATATATTTACCCATACGTTATTGAGTTAGCTTCTCTGCATGTCATCTTTTGACTTGATAGGCTACTTGTAAAATTTGATGTTCGACTGCTGATGCTATCAACGAAAGATCTCGCCTACACTTATAATGATTCTGACTGGATCAGCTTTCCAGATATGGACTGTCAGCCAGACCAGCGCTACCTGATCATAGGGCAGTCAGGTACTGGTAAGACCACCTTTCTCCACCTGCTCGCGGGGCTACTAAAGCCGAAAAAAGGAGTCGTGTCTATCAGCGGCCAAAATCTATCAAGTATGTCAGGTCCTACTTTGGATAGATTCAGGGGAGATAACATCGGAATCATATTTCAGCAGACGCACTTCATGGATGCACTTGATGTGGAGGAGAACTTGATGATCGCGCAGAAGCTCGCTGGGCACTCCATCGATAAGCCTGCGATTACTAAGATCTTGAAGAAACTAAACATAGGGCACAAACAATACTCCCGAACTAAAAATCTGAGTCAAGGGGAAAAGCAGAGGGTCGCTATCGCCAGAGCACTGATCAATAAGCCCGTCGTCATACTGGCTGATGAGCCTACTTCAGCTTTAGATGACAAAAATTGCCTCGAGGTAGTCGACCTACTGGAGCGCACAGCTGACGATGCTAATGCTACACTACTGATCGTCACACACGACAATAGACTGATAGACCACTTCCCTAATCAAATAAAACTATCATGAACCTGCTAAGCCTCAGCTGGAAGAATATCATGAATAAGCCGCTCAACTTAATGCTGAGCATGGTGCTTTTCGGTTTAGGGATTGGGCTGATTAATGCCCTACTTCTCATGGATCATCAGATGAAGGAGCAGTTTGATAGTAATCTGGCAGGTATTGATATGGTGATTGGCGCCAAGGGCAGTCCCTTACAGATGATTTTGTGCAGTATGTACCACATTGATAATCCGACTGGCAATATAGGGGTAGGCGAGGCTAAGCCATTTTTAAATCCCAGGCATCCCCTCATCGAAACTGCTGTACCCTTAGCACTCGGTGATAGTCATAGGTCCTACAGAATCGTGGGCACTGATCACAGCATACTCTCACTTTATGAAGCCAGTATAGGCGAGGGTAAGCTATGGGAGCAACACTTCGAGGTGACCATAGGCAGGGTTGTCGCTGATGAGACAGGGCTGAAACTGGGCGATCGATTTCAGAGCAGTCACGGATTTAATGATGACGTGGATCTGCTCCATGAGCACGGTGATGGCTTTGTCGTCGTCGGTGTGTTGGAACCAACTGGCAGCGTGATCGATCAGCTCATACTCACGACAACTAAGTCCATCTGGGATGTTCACGGACACGAAGAAGCATCAGAAGAATCACATGAGATTCATGCTGGACACGATCATGCGGATCACGATCATGAGCACGATGCGGCAGGATTTAACTTGTTAGATTATCCAGACGAAGAAATCACTAATATTCTAATAAAATTTAGAAATAGAACTAACTTTCAAGCCCTCAACTTACCGAGAAACATCAATGAAAATACAGACATGCAGGCAGCTTCACCGCCGATCGAGATCAATCGCCTATATAGCATGATAGGTGTAGGTGTGGATGCCTTGCGAAATATAGCAATCATCATAGCTCTGGTATCGGCTTTTAGTATCTTCATTTCACTTTTTTCCTCGCTAAAGGATCGTAAATACGAATTGGCTCTGATGCGGGTGATGGGGGCAGGTCGCAGTAAGCTATTCTTACTGATCGTTTTAGAAGGAGTTCTATTAGCCCTATTGGGATTTATCGTTGGCTACATCATCAGCCATATTGGAATGGAAGTCATCGCCCATTATGCCAAGGCCAGCTATAGGTACAGCCTCACTGGTTTCATATTTTTAAAGGAAGAGCTGATTATCTTTTCTATCTCCTTGTTAATTGGTATTGTAGCCGCTTTGATTCCAGCTTTTCAGGCCTACCGTACTGATATTCATGAGACATTATCTAAATAAGATATGGTAATTGACAATTCAGATACGATTTAGATTTTAGAATAAAATCATAATGGATATTTCATTCTAAAGTACTTATCTTTGCAAATTTTTAATTTTTAATAATTTTTTATGAGAAAGTTTTTATTTCAAATAAACTCTTCATTGTTAGTTTTAGCTCTTAGCTTCAGTAGTTGCAGTGATGATAGTGGAGACATGGCTATGCTGATGGTTGAGCAGGATTATTTAATTGGTGATTGGAATATTACTGCGGTTGCAGATGAATCAGACACAAATCTATTAGCAGCATGCGAAAATGGGAAGTTATCTAGTTATACATTTACCGAGGATAATAAATTAAATGTAATTTCTAATCGATTTGATGAAAACAGCATTGGAAACTGCGAGACCACTTTCATCTTTTATACTTATACTTTCGACGAAGAGAGTAATATTATAACAATTAAAACATCCACTGGTGGAGGCGAGGGCTATAATACGAGGATTATAGAGGCGAGCGAAGATAATTTTGTAACCCAATATGTATCAGGTTCTCTTGGTGATACTCAATTGACAATCCCTAATTTCACGACTACATTTAAGAGGAATTAGCGGAAATTGAATACATAGACTTGCATGTATTTTTTCCGAATATTTTTCAATTCTTATTAATACATGCAAGTCTTTTTTCCAACGATACTTACGGTTTATTCTTACACTTCTCTGTTTAGCTCACGTCGTCATTTCAGTCCTACCCCAATGTGCTTTCGTAACATGAGAGCTTTTCTACCTGCCTACACTTGCTTGTTGACTACACCGTACATCAACAGGTATGACGAAGCTTGCCATATTGAAGGAACACTCTAAGGTATTATGATTCTTTATATGCATTAGGTGAGTATGTCAATTCATAGCTGTGAGTATAGATTTCAAACACGATGCCGAATGGGTCTTCTACGTACACCATGCTGTAGGGTTTATCATCTGGAAAATATTTTCGTATTGGCATTCTTTGTTTCCCGCCGGCCTCTACAATTTTCTTAGTTAAGGTTTCGATATCCGGATCTTGCACGCAAAAGTGAAATAGTCCAGTGTCAAATGGCTTAAACTCTGGAGGTGATTTATCACCGTGTGGAAACGAAAATAGCTCGATTCCGATACCATCGGCTGTGGACACATGGGCTATATCAAATTCTTCCCACTCGTCTCCAAAGACATCGATACACATTCTAGTAATAGCATTATCGTTCTCTTTTTTTACTGTGGATGGTGGTACGATAACATACCAGCCCATGACTTCTTGATAAAATGTAACAGCCTTATTGATATCTGGGACTGTTAATCCGATGTGCGAGAATGATTTTGGGTATTTCATATTTTTTATTTCTAATGTTAAGAAGTATTCAAATTGAGATAATGTGCGGCTAAGAAAATTATAGTCTTGAGTCATAGCTCCCACACAACTAACTATAAGCCAATCAGAGACTACTACCTGATTTATTTATACATTGAATTAAATACTTAAGAAGAGTAGGAATGTTCGCTTGCTGAATAGTTCACTTTATAAGTATCTACCACTTGAAAAGTGTTTATAGTCGCAGTAGAATTTCACAAGCTGGAACACTGAAGTAAGATGAAAGCACGGATCTAATTTTGCTCCATAGTATGGATTTCAAAATTTATTAGATTAATTGCATCTTTTCAGCCTATTTTCCGTCATGTATGTGAATATTGCTTTTTAAACATAAAAATGAATCATATGAAAGATAATAATGCATGCAGCTGCGAATGTCAACCATGTATCAATGGTGACTGTAAGAATTGTACTTGTGAAAACTGTACGTGTACTAACTGCGGCTGCTAATCATCCAGAAGCTATCAAAGGTCCAGCTTGAATATCTCAAGCTGGGCCTTTCTTTTGTGATGAACCGAAATAGACTAATCTAAGTTATGTAATATACATGCAGCCATCAAAGATAAAAGACACCAGTGCACTCTATCATGATCTCAGCGAGGACTTGAGCCGGTTCCTGCTATCTAAATCACAGGACATGAGCCTGAATGAAGACATCATGCAAGAAACATTTATCAAGTTACATTTGTCATTGGTAGGTGGAAAGTCAATCCAAAATCCGAAGTCTTGGCTTTTCACAGTGGCTCAGAATGCGCTCATCGACCATTACCGCGTATCTAAGAAGCAATTTTCGATACCCGAACAGGCAGATGAGGTCTACATGGAGGCTAAGCCAGCCCACACTCCCGCAGACTGCCTCCGAGGCATTGTCGCATCTCTTCCGTATAAATACAAAAAGGCTGTCTATCTGGTAGATATAAAAGGCCTTAGACAGACGGATGCAGCTGAGCATTTGGGCTTAGCTCTTCCCACATTCAAGTCACAGGTACAACGTGGTCGTAAGCTAGTAGCCCAAGGATACGTGGATTGTTGTGATTACCAGATTAAAGAGGATGGCACCTTACAGGGTGAAGTCAAGGATTGGGAAGAATGCAAGGTCTGTAATGGGTAATTAGACATACCTTAGCTATCATTATTGTTGACTGAATCCCCATATTAAAACATCAGTGTATTCTTAGATTTATCACATTTGCTTTCTGTATAGAACTTCTTACCTGTGACTAGCGTTTTGCTCATGATGTGGCATACTAAAAAATACTTCGCAAGCCTTGTTTTAGCCCTATCTAGTCTAACATGTATTTCACAGAGCAGTGCTTGGAGTTTACTATCCTTAGTCAGCTATGAGAAGCAGTATGATGAGAATCTGGGTATGCAGGTGGATATTCCGACAGTGAATTCCGTGGTCATGTCTATGGATGGCACAGATATAGAAGTCTCAGGGTACATCATCCCTATTGATGGTAAGGTAAAGCAGAGCCATTTCGTTTTCTCTTCCTTCCCAGCTAATCTATGTTTCTTTTGTGGCAAGGCTGGACCGGAGACAGCGATGGAGGTATTCATGGCCGATGGTAAGCGCGTTGCCTACTCGGATGATAAAATTAAGCTCAAGGGAAGATTGCAAGTGAAAGCCAGTGATGGCTCCAGTCTGATGTATGTCTTACATGAGGCAGTCCTGTTATGATTCGGTTAAAAGAAAGCGATTCACTACACTTTTTCCTACTTTCGATGTTATATGAAAAACGACCCTATATGAAAATCACAGCTGTATTCTTATTTAGCCTGCTGACAATATTAACGCTGACAGCTCAAGACACTGTGACCTCAGGTGCCTCAGCTACCTTAGAATCTGTAACCACGGTCAAAGATACTTCAGATGAAAAAGCGAAAGCTAAGAATGACGCCGCGCCAAAAAAAGAAAATGTGTGGAAGACTCTCTCCAAGATCACGTATCGAAAAGAGTACGATGAGATCATGGGGTTCAAAATTGATAAGCCTGTATTCAGTGGTCAGGTAGAGGCTCTTCAAGGTAAAGAGGTCACGATTAAAGGTTACGTCATTCCTGTAGAAGGCTACAAGAGCCACAAAGAATTCATTTTCTCCGCATTTCCTTATAGTATGTGCTTCTTCTGTGGTGGTGCTGGACCTGAGACGGTTATGGAGGTTGTAGCAATTGATGCTGTGAAATACAGCGCTGAGCAGATCACACTGAAAGGCAAGCTTCAGCTAAATGCTGACGACATCAATCGTCTTATGTATCAGCTAGTAGATGCCACATTGGTGAAGTAAGATGAGTTAAGTTACCGATAGCTAATCCTTCCGAGCCTTCACTAGTCTAACCATACTCTCTTCTCCCTGCTTACATGCCAATACGATTAGAGGCTACTCTTTACTATACATCGAATCAGATGTCTCTAAGATATGTTTGAGAAATCGATCCTTCAGCTTAATGATGATTGATTTTTTCTGATGCTTAGGCAATGTGTTCACCTCCATTTCTCCAAAATCTGCGGAGTTTTCCTTTGCTAAAGAGTTGGCGAGATCCGCTTGGCCTTCTGTCTGTAGATTAAGCTTCATGAGCGCTGATTTGCTTCTAAGATACGGACTAATAGTTTGGTAGCTTGATATATGACCAAATAATTTATTGATTTATGAGAGTCTTTCAATTGTTTTATTCATTGATGATTCGTGAATCTCTTTAAGCAAATAGTAATAAGCGAACTTACATAATGATTCCTGCGAGCCATTGAACAGCTAAGCCTCACTCTTGATCAGTTTTATCAGGAATGATCGTCAAATAGCTTTGCTTCCTTAAGGAAATTTAATAACCTATTGGATAATCAGAAGTTGATTCAAAACGAAGAGTAATTTGTCTCATGATATTTGAGGGTGATGTTCAAACATGTCGATCTAACCAATCAATCAAATCGGCTACCACTTCATCTCGATTTGTCTCATTCAAAGTTTCGTGTCTCGCTCCAGGGTAAAGTTTAAGGGTAAGGTCTTTCACGCCCACTTTTTTGTATAGATCATACACATCTTTGACACCCTTTCCGTAATCACCTACTGGATCACTTTCACCTGCGAATAGGTACATCGGTAGCTCAGGTGGCGTATTGACATAAGTAGAGGATTTATTGATCCGCTGAATGCCATCTAATAGATCCATCCAAAATCCAGAAGTGAAAGTCAAGCCACAGCGCGGATCGTCAATATATGCATTCACTACAGCCTCTTCTCGACTTAACCAGTCAGCTGGTGTCCGCATAGGTTTTACAGATGCAGCATATTTTCCGAATGATATTTTTCGTAAGAATTCACTTCTATTACCCCTGCCAAAGATCATGGATATCAGACCAGACAACCACCTACCGACACGAGCGAGACTACCAGGATCACCCGCAGTCCCAGAAAGGATAGCACCTTGTAACTGCAAAGAACTGTTGGTGATGTAGTCCCTCGTGAGAAATGAGCCCATACTATGCCCCATCATAAATAAAGGAATACCTGGATGATCCTTTCTGGCTATAGCTGTCATCATCATTAGATCATTTTGCGTATCCTCCCAAAAGTGACCACCATGGTCAAAATATCCTACATCATCTGCTGAGCTTGCTGTCTGCCCGTGCCCTCGATGATCATTAGCAAAAACGGCATAGCCGTGCATACCTAACTCTTCGGCAAGACCCGCATATCTTCCTGCGTGCTCACCCATCCCATGAGCGATCTGCAGGATGGCTTTTGGAGCTTCAGGAGTCCAGTGATAATAATTGATCGTCTTATCATCCTTAGCTTGAAAACTGTACTGACCCATAGGTGCACTAATTATATCTACGCGAAAATTTTTTTAACTCCGATTCGGATCAAAATAAACATAACGATTAAGATCACGAATACCATGTATACTGGCATATAACTGAAGACAACGATCCGTGTCTTATCGAGAAACCACATGGCGGTAATCACCCCACCGACCACAATCAGCAGACCACCCAGCTTATCAAATCCCGGAATCAGCTCAAACCTTACATTTTTTTTAATAATAGCCAGCGTGAATATCATGATGATGACGGGCAGTATCTGCGAGTATATATTAAGGTCCATAATAGACTTACGCTCGAATAGAAAAGTGTAGATATTAAGCGTGACGGCGAATATGCCAGGGACACACGCCAGATACATGAGTACGGAATACAAGTATTTCCAAGGGGATAGGTGCCCCTCTCCCTTGCCGAATAATGCTGCTAAAAATGCGGTCAAGGGCAAACATAAAAAATAGAACAAAATCAGTGAGGGGTCATTAGAACAAAAACTGAGAAATTCTCCTAAAGTCATTTGAATTTACTTTGGAGACTAAATTAGCTAATTTCTAATGCTTTGAGAAGATTCTGGAGGAGATCAGAACGTAGCCTTTAGGATAGTATATGTATAAACAGTTGTCATTTTGCTTAAGTCGCGTTCTCTTGATCAGTCAGAGGATCTTTGAATAAATCACATATAGTTGTGAAAAATGACAGAATAGAACATTTGCTAGTTATTTGGGTATGACCATATTAGCGATAGCGTAGAGTCGTACACAATGTTGTATCCTGTATCACGCGAGTATCTGCCATTATGTTAGCCAATCCTAAATAAAATCAAATGAAAGTCAACGCATACGCTGCCACAGCAGCCAAGTCAAAATTAGAACCATTCACGTACGAATTAGATACAATTCCTCACGATCAGGTGGATGTGAAAATATACTATTGTGGAATTTGTCATTCCGATTTGAGCATGATCGATAATGATTGGCGTAACTCCGATTACCCCTTAGTCCCTGGTCATGAGATCGTAGGAGAAGTGGTGGAGACAGGATCATCTGTGACTCACCTCGAGGTTGGCGATAAGGTCGGTGTAGGATGGTTTGCCCAGTCATGTATGACTTGCCAGTGCTGTATGGAGGGGTCGCATCATCTGTGCAGCCAGCGGGAAACCACCATCAGTCGGCATGGAGGATTTGCTGATCATGTCAGAGCGCATGCAGCATGGGCGACTCCATTGCCAGCTGATATTGACATGGCCAAGGCTGGTCCACTATTATGCGGAGGCATCACAGTCTTTAATCCTATAATTATTGCGGGAGTAAAGCCCACTGATAAAGTCGGAGTCATCGGGATTGGAGGATTAGGACATTTGGCACTGAAGTTTCTTAATAATTGGGGTTGTGAAGTAACCGCCTTTAGTACCTCTCCTGAGAAAAGCGAATCGATCAAGGAAATGGGTGCCACTAAAGTGGTCAATTCTAAATCCAAAGAAGAGCTAAAAGCCATAAAGGGACAACTTAATTTTATCATAAATACGACTAACGCTAGTTTGGATTGGACTTCATACCTGAAAGCTTTAGCTCCACAAGGCAAGTTCTTCACTGTCGGCATGGTGTTAGAGCCTATGGAAATTCCTTCGGCTCAACTCATTGGGGGTGAGAAGACCATCGGTGGAAATCCGGTAGGGAGTCCAGCACTCACCCGTACGATGTTGGAGTTTTGTGTGAGACACGAGATATACCCTGAGGTAGAAGAATTTCCGATGGATCAGGTAAATGAAGCGGTTGCCCACCTTAAGGATGGTAAAGCTCGCTATCGTGTCGTGCTGAAGATGTAATTATGATAGAGTTCATCCTTATGACGCAAGGTTTATGTATGACATAGTTATCTAACAAGTCGATAGATGATAAAACTATACCATAGCAGATTCGAATGTCTATGCCTAATTATTTCTGACGGTGTAAGCATCAGTTTCGTGGCTGATATATGACACATTCCTGATCCAATATGAGTCAGATATTCCTAAAACTAACGTTCGGTTAAATATCTAACAATAATTTAGTTGGGTCCTCCAACAATTCTATCACTTTCACCAAGAATCCGACGGAGGTACTTCCGTCGATGACTCTGTGATCATAAGACAAGGCCAAGTACATCATAGGTCTAATTAGGACTTCTCCATTGACAGCTATAGGGCGCTGCTTAATGGTGTGCATGCCGAGGATGGCGGACTGTGGTGGATTGATTATCGGTGTACTCATCATGGACCCAAAGATGCCACCATTAGTGATGGTGAACGTTCCGCCGCTCATTTCATCTAATGTGAGTTTACCATCCCTTGCTTTAATTGCTAGAGCTTTGATTTTCTGTTCGATCTGAGCAAAATTGAGCGACTCTACGTTGTGTACTGGAGGGACCACGAGACCGGTTGGGGTGGAGATTGCAATTGAGATATCTGTGTAATCATGATATATGATTTCATTACCATCGATTTGTGCATTGACCATTGGCATCTCCATCAAGACCTTAGAACATGCTTTCGAGAATAGCGACATGAAGCCTAACTTGATACCATACTTTTCTACGAATTTTTCTTGATAGGTCTTACGAAGCGCCATGATGTTAGTTAAATCCACTTCATTGAATGTGGTCAACATAGCTGTGTCGTTCTTGGCGGAGACTAGCCTGGAGGCGATCGTCCGCCTCATGCGGCTCATCTTCTCCCGGCGTTTCCCTCTGCTGAATGATTCAGTACTCGTGGGTATTTCAGGAGTGGCAGTGGCTTCTGGCTTAGCTTGTGGTGTTGGTTTAGGTGCCGAGCTAGCTCTACGAGCATCCTCTTTAGTGATCCGACCTTCTTTGCCAGAGCCTTGAATATCGGATGATGTCAGATCATTTTCGCGCATGATCTTAGCTGCTGCTGGTGACGGATGTCCTGTAGCGTGTGATTCTGCGGAAGCCGAAGGAGCATCTTCCTTTTCAGGTTCAGTAGTATTGGTATCTGTCTCATCTGGTGATGTATCTGCTGCTGGTGCAGCTGCACTGGTATCAATAGTGGCTACGATAGCACCTATTTCGAGATCATCACCTTCTGCTGCTACGTGGACTAATTTGCCAGCAGCTTCAGCGGGAAATTCAAGTGTGGCTTTGTCGGATTCAAATTCGCATATTGGCTCATCGATTTTGACATAAGCACCATCTTCTATCAGCCACTGTGATAAGGTGACTTCCGTGACAGACTCGCCGATCATCGGCACTTTCATTTCTACTAATGACATAATTATGGTAGTTAAAATTAATATTTAGCCTAATCTAAATATTTAGATCATTTGTTAATTCAAAGATAATCAAGTTATTATAAACTCATCATGAAAATTCTAAATCCTATAATAATCTCATAATCAATAAGTTAGATTGAATTATATGGTCATGAGTGCGGTATAATTGAAGGATGTCCGTATAGAGCATTACATATTAAATAAATTTATAATATGTAAAATAAATATTTATCTTTACATCGTGGAATTATCCAGATTCCGGCTTTTCTGGATAATCCCACATCAAAGCTCGCGAAGATTAAGGTCTCAAATAACTTAACTTTCAAAAGCTGAGGTTACACTCTCAATAACCGATTTTTTCTTCCAACCTAATTATGATTAATAGATCTACGTGTCTTGTGGCAAGGACACACACGATTTTGTGCAATCATAAATAGGCTCTCACTAATGAAAAATACACTTCATTGGAAGGTGACCGCTATGGCCATAGGCTATAGGTCTCCTTTATCAGGATTACTAACATTCCGACTTTCCGCCTTTATTATTATATCTCTACTGATCAGTCAGATTTGCATGGCTCAGACCTGTACCGCCGATGCAGGATCGCTATCAGATGGTAGCTTCTCTACCTGTCTATCTGACGGCTCATTAGTCAGCTTACGAGCTGTACCTGATGGTAATGTCATGGTGCCAGCTGGATTCTCCACTTTATTCGTACTAACTAGTGGAGAGACATTAGTGATAGAGGCAGTAAGTGCCGTACCAGAGTTTTCTGTAAGTGAGCCAGGACTCTACACCATACATACGCTTGTGTATGATGAGAATACACTTGACCTCGGTATGGTCAATTTTGGAGTTACTACAGGAGGTGATGTACTTTCCATCGTAGCGGCTAATGCGCTATGTGCAGCCCTTGACGTGGTTGGCGCTCCCATACAGGTATACGAATGCGGATGCCCTGGCCTGAATTGTTATGCTCGGATCAACGTCTCACTTTCTGCTGATTGTACGGCAGAAGTAACTGTCGGAATGGGGAGTCCTTCTATCCCTCTGGAGGAAATACCTAACTATGCTCTGACTTTGAGTATCCATGGAGAGCCAATACCTACAAATATTCTGACCGCTGAATATAAGGACGAAGAAATAGAATTCACAATCACCAACCTTAATCCGGACTGCGGGAATTCTTGCTGGGGTAATCTTATCGTAGAAGACAAACTAAAGCCAGTGATAGACTGCCGATCAACTCCTATTGAGATAGACTGCGGAGAGCTGATAAGCTATGAAGGACCTGGGGTGACCCAATCATGTGGTAAAGAGACAGTCACTGTAATTAATGAAGAGGTGGAACAGCTCACTTGCGATCCTGACTTCATCAAGCGTATCACCGTGACCTATGGTGCTAAGGATGATAGTGGTAATATGGCCGACTCCTGCACGCAAGAGATCTTAATCAAAAGAATCCCTAGCTATGAAGAAGATTCAACAGCATATACCAGAGCGATCAATTATACTGTGCGTAATGGCAATGCATTTACCTGCAATACAGTAGCTCCAGTCTCTGTAACGGGCGAGCCATTATTTAGAGGGCTTACCTTTCGGCAGCTCTTAGAGAATTACTGCGGAATATACGCTGAGATGACGGAGACTAATGTCATCACATCAGACTGTAAACAGGTGATTCTGAGGAAGTGGGGCTTATATGATTTGACATGTCGAGGTACAGACACACTATATCAGCAGATACAGTTGATCGAGTTCTATGATGAAGTCGCCCCCGTCATAAAGTATGAAAATCCAGATTACACAGAGAGTACCTCGGGCCGTGGATGTCAGGCTAATGTTTTTATTCCCCCTGTACATGTTGAGGATAACTGTACTGAGGTAAGAGTGGACTTAGTCTATCCATATGGTTTTATAGCTGACTTCAATGCTAAGGAAGGGGAGTACGTCTCTTTACCAGTCGGCGTGGATACCATCATATACAGGGCTATAGATGCATGTGGAAATATTGGTACGGATACCCTCATCATCACAGTTCAAGATATGACGCCACCCGTAGCGATTTGCGAAGATAAATTAGCTGTCTCTCTGACGACTGATGGTATCTCTGTTATACCAGTAGAAGTGATTGACGAGGGAAGTCATGACGATTGTAAGCTGGCCTCGCTTCAGATCAAGAAGATGGAGCGCGACAGATGCGGCTTTGGGCAGGATATCAGATTTAGTGATAAGGTGACGTTTTGCTGTGCTGATTTGAGTTACGCTGATGCACTAGTCCCGGTGATTCTGAGGGTCACGGATGAGGCTGGCCAGTTCAATGACTGCATGGTGCGCGTAGAAATACAAGATCCAGGAGTGATTTCAGTAGTCCCTCTGCCTCACGTCACAGTAAGCTGTGGATATCCTCTACACCCAGAGGACCTATCTGACTTTGGCTCTATGGTGCCTCATGACAGCATGAGAGAAAGTATCGCACTGGACGATTCCTTATTTGTGGTAGATGGACCTGCCTTAGATGGTTACTATACGGGGACCTGCTCCGCAGTATTGACTGATGAGGTATACAGTGATGATCGAAACCAGTGTGGTATAGGCACTGTGGTCAGACAGATTACCATCCAGACTGAAGCCAGGACGGAGTACATTAAGCAGTCAATTACTTTTAGAGATCACGAACCATTTTACATAAATAGCCAAGATCCAGAAGATAGGAATGATGATATCATCTGGCCTCAAGATGTCGTAGGCCTCGCCATAGAGGGCAACTGTGATGCTTCAGCTTATGAGCTTGACAATTTGCCAGAGGAGCAGAGAGAACCAATCATTCTTTCTGGAGCTTGTGAGCTGATCGCTGTAAGTGTTACTGATGAGCAGTTTTTCAGCTTTGAGTTTGGCAGCGATGCTTGTTTCAAAATTTTGAGAGAGTGGACAGTGATAGATTGGTGCAGTACTACGGATAGTCATGGGCCTGAGACTTGGATATATGTCCAGACGATTAAGGTTGTTAATGAGGTGGCACCTAATGTGCAATGCAGCGATATCGTTGTCACGAGTACTGATCTCGACTGCGGACCCGTAGATGTAAATATTGCAGTCACTGCGACGGACGACTGTTCGCAAGGTGTGGATCTCAGGTTCGAATATAAGGTGGATTTCAATAAAGACGGTGAGACTGATTACAGTGCTAGTGGAAATGACGTGATCGAATCATTTCCCATAGGCGAGCACCTGGTCTATTGGACAGCTAAGGATAAGTGTGGCAATACGTCTGAAGCCTGTGAGCAAATGGTCAGCGTACTCAATACCAAAGCCCCGCAAGCCTATTGTGTCTTGGGTGTCGTCACAGATCTCGTACTCATGGATACTGACGGGAATGGAAGTTTAGATACACCTATGTCTATTGCCACTCCGCATCATATTCATGGTAATAAAAAGGATTCATTAGACTGCGTCGGTGAATTATTGAAGTTCAGCTTCTCATCCGACACGACAGATGTCATCAGAGAGTTTAACTGCAATACCTTAGGTGATCAGCTGGTAAGGCTTTATGTGACTGATTCATTTGGTAACCAGAGCTTTTGTGAGACGACTATCGAAATACAAGATAACTTTGGCAACTGTGATGAGTGCAGAGAGCCGACTGCCATGTGCCATCAGAATCTTGAATTCGTCATAGGTGACAATGGCAGGACTATAGTTAATCCAACGGACCTATATGCTGGTAATCAGACTACGGACTGCTCAGGCAGGCCTCTAATTTTCAGCTTTACTGAGAGCGGTAACCCATCCAATGCAGACTATAGCTGCAGGAGTATTGGGGTTAACGACCTGACCTTGTTCGTCATAGACGCTGATGGGATTTCTACTTCATGTACTGCCAGCATTACTGTGACTGATCCTAATAACGTATGTGATAGTGGCTGTATAGAGCCACTAGCTGTATGTAGCCAAAATCTACTACTCAATATTAATCCAAATGGAGTGACGAGTATCAATGTCAGTGAAGTATACGCCGGAGATGTCACTGAAGACTGTGCTGGTAACCCCTTGTTGTTAAGTTTTATATCCAACGTAGCGGAGGAGACTGCGTCATTCGCATGCGAAGATGTGGGCACGGCTATGGTGACCTTATATGTCTTACGTCCAGATGGAGTAGAGACTTCATGCAGTGCGTCCATCAATATAAGCGATACCAATAATGTATGTAGTAATAATTGTGGTGATCCAGTGATATCCTGTAATCAGAATATCTCGCTCAATCTTAATGATAGTGGATCAGCATTCTTAGCGGTGAATCAAATATATGCTGGGGATGATTTTGTCGATTGTGAAGGAAGGCCATTATCATTCAGCTTTAGATCGGATATGGTACAGACTTCGGAGAGATTTAGTTGCGATGACGTAGGCACTGAATCCATTCCCATATTCGTCTCAGATGCTGACGGCAATACCTCTACGTGTAGCGCTTCTATCACTGTCACGGATACTAGCGGACGTTGTGAGGACTGCGTAGATCCGATCGCAGAGTGCCAACAAAATGTAAGCCTCGACATCATGGCTAATGCTACTGCCCTATTAAATATTGCATCTGTCTATGCAGGGTCTAGCACAGTAGACTGCAGTGGCAGGCCCTTAATATTCAGCTTCAGCTCAGATGCGGTACAAAGGAATATGGTCTTTGACTGCACGATGACCGGTACGAATACAGTAGCGCTGTATGTGACAGATGCTGATGGTAATCAAACCTCCTGCATGAGCTCAGTCACCATCACAGATAGGAATCGTATTTGTCGCGACATGTGCGAAGATCCAGTGGCTATCTGTAATCAAAATATTTCATTGAACTTAGATAATCAAGGAGGGGCTATACTCCCAGTAGCAATTGTATTTGCGGGTTCTGAAATGATGGACTGTGAAGGGAGATTCTTGACATTTAGCTTCAGTTCTACCACGATTATGACCAGGCTCTTCTATGATTGTAGCGATATTGGTGATGCCTCAGTGACGTTATTTGTGACAGATGCTGATGGTAATCAAAGCTCTTGCATGAGCACAGTCACCATAGCAGACAATGAAGAATCGTGCGCAGCGGACTGTGTAAATCCTGAAGCTGTATGTACGAATCCCCAGACAATTAATCTTAGTTCAGATGGTGTCATCACCGTGCAGGCATCGGCATTCTATGCTGGTGATCAGGTGGTAGACTGTGCTGGAGTGCCGCTGAATTTTTCATTTGACGCTGCAGGCGCGGATACCCAAACCACTTTTAGCTGCTCTAACATAGGCACTCAGTCAGTGAATCTATTTGTCACAGACTCCAGGGGTGCCCGTTCTGTTTGTGTCAGCTCTGTGACCGTTGTTAATCCAGCCGATACTTGTACGGACTGCATAGAGCCAGTGGCAATGTGTAATCCTAACTTGGTCCTAAATATTAATAATAACGGGCTCACCCGACTTGCAGCCTCTGATATATATTCAGGTGCTAGAGCCACTGATTGTAATGGTAATGCTCTCAGATTTAGTTTTTCTGAAAATCTCACTAATACGCTTCAAACTTTCAACTGCTCTTCCATAGGGGATGTCAGAATTAGCCTATTTCTCACGGATAATGATAATAATCAAAGCACCTGTAATACGATAGTATCAGTCACGGACACTGATGCTATATGCGATCAATTATGCGTTAACCCAGATGCAGTATGCAATCCAGATGTTATAGCTAATATCAATAGTGATGGCATCGTCCGATTAAATGCTATCGATCTTTATGCCGGTAATCGGATGATGGATTGTGATGGCACCATGCTCCAATATAGCTTTAGTACAAATGTAAATGATGATGTGCAGACCATTAGCTGCAATGATGTAGGTGAGCAAATATTTAATCTATTTGTAACCACGGGGGATGGTAGCCAGACTACCTGCCAGACCACAGTAACAATCACAGATGACAACAATGTCTGCTGCGATAATGATCCGAGCCTCGTGTGTAGAGACGCCAGCATCAATCTTAATTTCTTTGATCTCGACCTTAATGGAGTTCTCGATTCCTCTAATGTGACGGTGACAGCTCAGGATCTCATTGGGGCTGGCACGGATTTGGTCGAATGCAATGGTGATTCTATAGTGTTTAGCTTTTCAATTGATGTTGATAATGTCTCCACGGTCTTTGGTTGTGACGACCTTGGTAGCATGACTTTAGAACTATTCTCCACGACTGCTGCGGGAGCTGTACAGTCTTGTCAGTCTAACATAGCCATAACAGATCAGGGTGATCAGTGTCAGCCCAATGCAACTTCTAGCATCAGCATCATGAGAGGGAAGATCATGACGACACAGCAGACTATGATCCCAGAGGTGGAGGTAGATCTGAGAGGTGCTGATGAGATATCCATGACGGACGAAGCGGGCAGTTACGCGTTCAGTAATATGCCACTGGGTGGGCAGTACATCATCAAGCCCCGTAAACAGGATACTCCAGTAAAGGGCCTTTCCACCCTTGATATCTTATTGATAAGAAATCATATATATGGCCATAGTTTGTTAGATAGCCCCTATAAATTATTAGCCGCTGATGTGAATCAAAGCGAATCGATTACTGGTGCAGATATCGTTGAGATAAAGAAAATGTTATTAGGCTTGCAAGATGACTTTAGCAATAATGACAGCTGGAGATTCATTAGCGAAGACAATACTTTTTTCGATGCAGAAAGACCTTATTGGGGATTAGTAAAAGATCAATATCCCATATTAGAATATTCTGGATTTACGAATGTGGACTTCACTGGCATCAAAATAGGAGACGTAAATGAAGACGTCAATAGGATCCTTGCTGCGGAGATTCGCAGTCGATCATTGATACACCTGACTATGGAGCTCACTGACGCATCGGTGAACCTTGGAAAAAGGAAAATAGCTGTTAAATCAGCTGAGGCCATAGCAGAAATTAGCGGGATACAGCTGGCTCTCGATCATGGCTCGCACATGATTAAGAGTCTTAGCTCAGGTAGATTGGTGATTACAGAAGAAGACTACGCTGCTAATGTATTCCCAGGAAAAACAACCTTAATTTGGGTCGGCGAACAGCCTATATCTGTAGCTGCCGGAGATGTCTTATTTTATATACATCTAAATGAGGAGGCGGATATCTATAGTCTAACGATAGATGATCAGACTCTCCAAAGTGAAATGTATACAGGAGAACATTTAGATGCGCACGGACTGTCCATCGACCCTCAGTCAATGTCCTTTATCGGGCAGGATGCGCTATTTAGCCATCACCCTAATCCGTGGAGTGATCAGACCATAATTTCATTTTTGATAGAAGAAGCAGCTGATGTCAAAATTGAAATATTCAGCATGACAGGAGCACGAGTGCATATGCATCAGTCTCGCTATCCTGCTGGAACACATACCGCAGCGGTGCTCCGATCTGATATTCCAGAAGCCGGAATATATATCATACAAATGCAGAAACAAGGGAAAATCGAACGACAAAAGATGTTAGTCATTAAGTAATTTTATGATTGCCAAAAGCCGGATGGGATAGGTTGTGAGAGGCCTATCCCTCTTTTGATTTTAGTGAATTATTTATTCTTTCGAGGAAGGCAATCTTCATTATATTGAAGGTACATATTGAGTCGCGTTTTAGTGAGCCTTTTATTATGTTTATGATGAAGCGTTTGACTACAACTTATAAAGGCTAATCATCCACTTGCAAGTGTAAATATTTTACAATCAAATGACGTACCATGCATTCATTCATTCCCTTTGATATTCAGTGTTATCAGAAGCTTCTCCTAAAATTCCAAGATATTTTTGAGCCAGAACTCATCAACGACATCTGTGAGAGTGGCAGACTGCGCTCATTTGATCGAGATCATCTACTGATGGATGTGGGGATGGTCATCCACGATATTCCACTTGTCCTATCAGGTTCTGTCAAGATTATGACCGAGGATAAGCATGGTGAAGAATTATTACTTTATTATCTCGAGCTGGGAGATACCTGTGCCATCACGATGAATTGCTGTAGTCAACAGCAAAAATCATCGATTAAGGCGGTCACTGAGGAGCCATGTGAAATTTTATTTATACCCATTAATAAAATGGATGACTGGATGGCGAAATATAAGTCATGGAGAGCGTACGTACTGAATAGTTATCATCATCGTCTCAATGAAATGTTAGAATCTATCGATCATCTGGTATTTCATAGTATGGAAGATAGAGTTCTTAAATATCTCTCTGATAAAGCTGGTATTATCAATGCTAAATCGCTAAAGATTACACACAGTGAGATTGCTAATGATCTGCATTCTTCCAGAGTAGTCATATCTCGCATCATGAAAAAACTGGAGCGCGATCACAAAATCAAACAAAGCAGAAACCTCGTCTTGATGCTCGATGTGTAACCTGAGTCACACTCTATCCAAATAATTGTCCCCATCTTTGTGACACATTAATCCATTTGATATGTCAGAAATAGTTTATAGTCCTTGGCCTTGGTATGTAGCAGGCCCTTTGATTGCCATGACCATGTTGCTACTGCTGTGGGTTGGTAAGCGCTTCGGTGTCTCCAGTAATCTCAGAACTCTATGCGCTATTGGTGGAGCAGGAGCGGTAGTAGAGTTTTTTAAATTTGACTGGCGCAGCCAGACATGGAATCTTATGTTTATCGGAGGGACTATTATCGGAGGTTACATCGCTGCGTTTTATTTATCTGACTCACGAGAGGTCGTGCTGGCATCGGACACGGTCATGGCGTTAGAGCAGCTCGGATTTCAGGCGCCAGGAGCTGATTTTCTACCCGATGAACTCTTTGGATTGGAGAGCGGACTAAGCCTTAAAGCTATAGTCATTCTTTTGATTGGAGGGGTCTTAGTAGGATTTGGTGCTAGATACGCTGGAGGTTGCACTTCGGGGCATGCCATATCAGGACTGAGCGAATTGCAGATACCGAGTTTACTTGCTGTCGTTGGTTTTTTCATTGGAGGACTGACCATGGTCTACGGTATCATGCCTCTCATTTTTTAAATATGGCTAATACTATAAGATACAGTACTAATGGGCCACTTCATTAGTCGGTATGGTCAACACTTTAAAGATCAAGTTAATAGTGAAGGATTATTACGAATCTTCGCAGATTAACGACATCGACTGTTGAGATATGTCAAATGTTATAAGGAAAAAATGTAGCAAGATTATCAGAATATATATTTATCACTTGGCCAATAGCCATATAAACTTAAGTAGATGAAAGGAATTATTTATATAGCACTCGGTATCATTTTTGGGATCGGCCTCTCTAAGGCAGAAATTATCTCTTGGTATCGCATCTATGAGATGTTCAGGTTTGATTCATTTCATATGTATGGTGTGATTGGGTCAGCTGTCATCTTGGGAGCCTTCGGTATTGCCATCATGAAGAAGCTAAAGTTAAAAGATATCGATGGAGATGACATTCAATTCGTTCAAAAGGATTTTAGCATTGTCAGGTATGTCGTCGGAGGTATATTTTTTGGTTTAGGCTGGGCACTGGTTGGAGCTTGTCCAGGACCAATGTTTATTTTAATAGGTCATGGTTATTGGTCAATTCTCATTGTCATCGCAGGAGCTCTAATGGGCACATTATTATATGGTATCTTAAGACCTAGATTAAAGCACTAATATGAAGCGGTGGCTTCCATTTATTGATTGGCTGATGCCTTATGACAGGTCTTACTTAAGTGGAGATCTGACGGCAGGCCTCACCGTCGGTGTGATGCTGATACCTCAAGGCATGGCTTACGCCATGTTAGCTGGTATGCCTGCTATATATGGGCTCTACGCTGCTACTGTGCCATTGATTACGTATGCAGTGCTTGGTACGTCCAGGCAGCTTGCAGTGGGTCCAGTAGCTATGGTAGCTATCTTGATCGCCAGTGGAGTAGGTCAGCTGGCCACGAGTGGCAGCGAGTTATACATCAGTTACGCCATCTTACTAGCGTTGATGGTTGGCGTGATCCAGCTGATCATGGGCATCTTCAGGCTGGGATTCTTGGTCAATTTTTTAGCCTATCCTGTAATATCAGGTTTTATTTCTGCTGCTGCCATTATGATTGGCATCAGCCAAATGAAGAATATACTTGGTTTATCCATTCCTCGTAGTGGCACCTTTGAGACAGTAGTTGAACTCGCACAAGGATTAGGAGATACGAATGGTTTTACCTTATTGATTGGAGCAGTTGCGATATTCATTTTAGTTATGGCTAAAAAATTTAATAAGCTTATACCGGGACCCTTGATTGTTGTGTTGCTGGGTATAGTCTCCGTTTATGCAGCTGGACTACATCAGCAAGGTGTGTTTATCTTAGGAGATATACCCCAGGGCTTACCATCATTTATTATACCACCGATACATCGTACTGCAATCTTAGAATTGCTACCTGTGGCTTTAGCTATCTCCTTTGTCGGGTTCATTCAGTCCATGGCCATGGCTAAGGCGATACACGCCAAACATAAGGACTACCAGCTGATACCTGATCAGGAATTGAGAGCTCTGGGGTTAGCTAATATTCTTGGTAGCTTTTTTCAATCATTTCCTGTCACAGGAGGTTTTTCAAGATCAGCGGTGAATGATCAAGCTGGGGCCAGAAGTGGATTATCCAGTATAATCAGTGCTGCTCTGATTATTTTCACCTTACTGTTTCTGACACCATATGTATATTATTTACCATTGGCAGTCTTATCTGCCATCATCTTAGTAGCTGTCTTTGGCCTGATTGATTTCAAGGAAGCTAAGCACTTATGGGATACGGATAAGCAAGATTTTATGCTATTTATGGCCACGGCTATTGTCACATTGATAGTCGGTATCGAACAAGGTATTTTCACAGGCGTAGCTCTATCTATCATAGCTTTAGTCTATAATTCTTCTATGCCTCATATCGCAGAGTTAGGGGAGATTGGCCAAACTGGCATTTACCGCAATTTAAGTCGATTTCCGAGTGCCAGAGTTGTTCCTGATACCAGTATTATCAGAATGGACGCACAGCTATTTTTTGCCAATGCTACCTACTTTAAGGAGCGTCTGGAGGCGCTGGCTAAGAAGAGTCATTTTATTGTCATCCATTGTGGTAGCATTCAGCGTTTAGACTCTACGGCAGTACATACTATTTCTGATCTGGTATCAGACTTTCGCGATAGGGGGATCACTATCTTATTTTCGGATATGATAGGTCCAGTGCGGGACACGCTAAAAAAGAATGGTATGTTCGAAACCATCGGAAAGGAAAATTTCTTTATATCTGTGAAGGACGCTGTGGACCACATAGAGAATAGTCAGCCGCACGAAGAGTATGGCATCAGATTTCAAACAAATAACTAATTAAAAAAAATGATTCATGATAATAGAGCAAATATATACGGGATGCTTAGCTCAAGGGTCTTACTACATTGAAAGTGCGGGTGAGGCCGCCATTATTGATCCACTCCGTGCAGTGCAGAACTACATAGATCGCGCTAAGAAAAATAACGCCGAAATCAAATATGTCTTCGAGACTCATTTTCATGCGGACTTCGTCAGTGGGCACGTCACGCTCGCTGAAAAGACGGGTGCCGACATCATCTATGGTCCTCTGGCTAATCCCACCTTCGAAGCTGTCATTGCTCAAGATGAGCAAGTCTTTAAGTTAGGCAATATCACCATTATCGCCCTGCATACACCTGGACATACTATGGAAAGCACGACCTATTTATTAAGAGATACTGATGGTAAGGATCACGCTATTTTTACTGGTGACACGCTTTTCTTAGGTGATGTAGGAAGGCCTGACTTAGCTCAGAAATCTGATGACCTGACGATGGAGGATCTCGCTGGCTACGCATATGATAGTCTCCGACTTAAGATCATGCCTCTAGCGGATGATGTGATCGTCTACCCTGCGCACGGTGCTGGTTCAGCCTGTGGTAAGAAGATGATGAAAGAGACTGTCGACACTCTGGGTAATCAAAAAAAGGTGAACTATGCGCTGAGAGCTGATATGACTAAGGAAGAATTCGTTAAAGAAGTAACTGAGGGCCTGATGGCGCCCCCAGCCTATTTTCCACTTAATGTAAAAATGAATCGGGAAGGGTATGACTCCATGGAGACCGTAATGCGCAATGCAAAGCAAGCATTGAGTCCAAGCTCTTTCGAAACAATAGCAAATGAAACAAGTGCTCTTGTTTTAGATGTTCGGCATCAGGATCGTTTCAAGGCGGCACACATTCCCAGCTCAATATTTATTGGTCTGAATGGAGACTTTGCACCTTGGGTAGGTGAGTTGATCAGAGACGTGGAGCAAAAGATCCTATTAGTTGCAGAAGAAGGACAAGTGGAAGAAGCCATTACGCGGCTGTCTCGAGTCGGCTTTGATAATGTCTTAGGTTACCTCGATGGTGGGCTGGAGGCTTGGAAAGCTGCAGGATACGATGTAGACACTGCAAATAGTACGGAAGCGGACCAGCTTATAGAGCAGCTCAAGAATGCTGATTCTGATGCTGTAGTCGTAGATGTCAGAAAGCCCACAGAATATGATGCTGAACACCTCAGTGTCAGCGATAATATGCCGCTGTCTCAACTCAATGAACATCTGTCCTCTATTCCAGATGTAGGACCAGTATACGTTCATTGTGCAGGCGGCTATAGATCAGTGATTGCTATATCTATACTAAAGTCAAGAGGCATTCATAACCTGGTGGATGTAGTGGGAGGATACGCTGCTATGAAAGAGGCGGGTATGGAAGTCACGTCAGGGGTCAGCTGTTCCTCTTAATCGCTGGTGCGGAGCTTGTCTGTGTATTTATGCTTGATGCATATACCAATATAGATCTGATGATTTAGGATTTATGTCATGCGGACGCGATCTCACTTGCTGACATTAGAGGAAGATAATTTTATTCTAAGTAGCTTTATCAGCTATATATGAAGACAGATAAGCGCTAGATCATGATGAATATCCATTTGCGAAAGGACCTTACTCAACTGAGTAAGTTGTTTGATTTAATCAAGTCGCAAAGCTTGGATTATTTACATCACATAGACCAGCGTCCTACCTCTAGCCAAAGCAAAGTCGTAGGTCATATGGAGATGCCTGATGAGGGTATCGGAGCCGAAGCCACATTAGCACTCTTTAACGAGAGATTTGAAAAGTTAATCGTCGGTTCCTCAGGACCCAGGTATTGGGGCTATGTCACGGGAGGCACCACGCCGGCAGCTATCATGGGTGATTGGCTGGCCAGCGTATATGATCAAAATCCACAGACGCTCTCTGGTGTAGGCGATATCTCCGGCGCGATAGAGGCAGAAACGATCAAGCTACTTCTGGATTTATTTAATTTACCTTATGACTTCATAGGTGGCTTTGTGACAGGCGCTACCATGTCCAATTTCACTTGTCTAGCAGTCGCCCGCCAATGGTGGGGTAAGTTACGAGGCAAAGACTTTGCTAAAGAAGGCATCAGCGAAACAATACCTATCCTTTCTGCTAGCCCTCACTCCTCAGTGGTAAAGACATTGGCCCTGCTTGGTATCGGAAGCCAAAATATCATTATGGTGGCACAACAGGAGCATACGGAATCAATTTCAGTCCAAGATCTCGAGGATAAGATCGGAGCTTTGAACGGATCACCATTCATTCTGCTGTCAAGCGGGGGCACTGTTAATCGCGTAGATTATGATGATTATACAGCTATCAAAAGCTTACATCAAAAGCATAGATTTTGGTGGCATATTGATGCTGCTTTTGGAGGATTCGCTGCTGTCTCTAAAAAATATAGACATTTAGTGGCTGATTGGGAGTATGCTGATAGTATCACTGTGGACTGTCATAAATGGCTAAACGTGCCATATGAGAGTGCCGTATGTTTTATTAAGAAGTCTCATCGCATGTGCCAAGTCGAAAGTTTTCAAAACTCTGATGCACCTTATTTAGGAGATCCGTTGGCACAATTCAATTATTTAAATTTATTGCCAGAAAATTCTCGTCGCTTAAAGGCTCTTCCCGCATGGTTTACCTTAATGGCTTATGGCAGGCAAGGCTATGCAGCTATCGTAGATCAATGTGCTGCCTTAGCTCTATATTTTGGGCAGCAACTAAAGGACAGCGATCGATTTGAATTACTAGCTCCAGTTACGTTAAATAACCTGATATTCAGCCTGAAAGATCAGAACAAAGACCCTGCTCTATTCTTATTGCATTTGAATCAGACGAATCAAGTCTTTATGACTCCGACCATCTATCAGGGTAGACAAAGTATTCGAGCCTCCTTCGTGAATTGGCGGACGACAAGGGATGATGTTGACTTGGTCATGCGCGTGATGCAGGGGGTGAGTTAGATAATGAAGTGATGCCATATTATATTCAATTAAAGAGCTTAGATCAATTTATAGAACGCCATTTGTACGCCTCACAATTGACTCAGTTCCTGCGCCCTCGCAAAAGCTGATGCGATGCCACTTTGAAATCCCTCTTTCACCTTTTTGTTTGTGAAGCTGCTAAATGCCGCAGCAGTGGTACCTCCTTTAGATGTCACCTTTTGGATCCATTCTTCGCAGGTATAGTCGTGCTTATTAAATAGCTCTATGGCTCCGCGAAATGTCTGGTAAGATAGTAGCTCTGCTTCTGACTGACTGAACCCTAACTGCTTCGCGCTGTCGATCATGCTCTGCATAAAAAAGAATACATAAGCAGGGCCAGATCCTGAAATGGCAGTGGCGGCATCGATCATCAGCTCTTCCTCCGTATAGACAGTTTTTCCCGAAGCACTCAGTAAATTTTGTACCATGGCTAACTCGATCCGGGTCACCGCGCTTGAAGCGCTGAAAACCGTCATACCTGTCCCTATCTGAGAAGGGAGATTGGGCATGGCTCGGATCACTTTCTGTAGGCCCAAGTGATCTTGGATGGTATCTATCCTTACCCCTGCCATGATGGAGAGGACCACTTGTTGCTCATTAATGAATGGCTTGATGGTACTAAAGAGCAAGGAAATATCTTGTGGCTTTACAGCGAGTATGATAAGATCAGTATCCTCTATGTAGGAGGCAGGCTCTCCATAGACAGTACCTATATTCAGCTTTTTTAACTCATCTGCTTTCTTCATAGATTTCTCCAGGATCAGCATCTGCTCGTGTGTCACGATTTTAGAATGAATAAAGCTCTGAGCAAATGTCAAACCCATATTCCCACCACCTACGATCAGTATTTTCATTATTTTAATTTTATTACAAGTGCCTGTCAGCAGATATTCATAACGGCATAATCACAAGCGCTTTAATTACTTAGACTCAGCGTCGACTCCTATTTATTACAGTACTGAGAATCGACCAGTAGATATTTAGTGCTTACTATTTTCTGGGATGTCTCAATTAGCCCATACGCCAGATGATCTTATTGCAATACTTTAATTCACTAAGAATAATGCATTGCTAAAAAGAACCTGACCATTTATCCAGAATCCCCTGAAAAGTGGATTGTCGACCATATAGATAACCTGGCCTCTTCCTTTTTCTTCGACTGCGAATGCGACAGTGTCCTTGATCCTCTTCCTAACTTTTGATCCTATGAATCCTATGATCATCGGGTCCTTAGGAATGCGGCCCACATTTATAGCATCTGTCTGCAGGGGAAAATGGGTGCTACTAGTACGAAGGCTGAAGTACTCATCGCCTAATCCAAATGATAATGGGTGAGTAGGATCCAGATGTAATTTGATGATGGCTCCTGGAACGAATGAGCTGATACTCTCGCGTTCTGCGTCTGAATAATGATTATATCTGGCTGCAAGATCGGCCAATTTGTTTTCTTCTTTAATGGCTTCCTTCTGACCTTCCTCTACTTCGCTGACGAGACCAAAGCCGTCAGTGTCTGCGAGGCGAGTTGTCGTGCTGCCAATAGCGATAAGTTTACCGCCATTAGATACCCAGCTTGCTAAGGTCGTGAGGTGATCTGAAAGACTGTAGTATCCATCAGGAAGTATAATGGTGTTATAATCATTAAGATCAACCTGGGAAAGTCTCGAAATGTCTACTACGGTGAGTGGATACTCTATCACCTGATCGAAATAATGCCTGACCTGGCCGAATGATAAGGCACTGACACGATCACCCCTAATACTCAGCACTTTAGGCTGCTGCATGAGGGACATGCTACTACTACCGAGGTCCTTTCCGCTATCCGCAAATCCTGTATTTAATTTGACTATAGCGGCAGGCTGGTCAGCGATGGCAGTATTGAGGATATCCAATAGTTCAGCCTGGATAGACATATTATCAGCTCGTGTGATGATGACCGAGCCACGATCGTAAGTGTCGCCACTGAAGGTGACAGGTTCGTGATTGACCCTTGCGGTCACTCCAGCCTCCATCAGATGACTAGCTAATTTAAAACTAGACAGCCCATCAGCAGGTATGATGTAAGCATATGCTGCATTAAGTTTCATTTTGTTCTGCGCTGGCAGAAGGCTGAGTGATTCATCAACATTAAAAACCTTAGTAGTGGCGTAAGCTTCTAGACCATAGGCATAGGGGAGGGACCATGCGGTGATATCATAGGTCAGAGAATCTTCAAGACTGCTTTCAGGATCTAAAAGCACCTGAGTTAGCACTGATTTAGCTTGCTCAGCGGAGACCACCAGATCCCCAGGACTTGCAACGAAAGATGTGTTAGTCCCTGTCTGGTAGTTATATCCATTTCCTGATCTATCGGAGGATACGGTCCCATATTTAATCCCTTGCCGATATAACAACTGACTCAGTGCTTCCACCTTGCTCGGCTGGGAGCCAGCCTTAATGATGTAAGCCCTGTATTTTCCAGCAGGTGCTTTAGAATAAAATTTCTTAAATTCTGAGATCAGTCTATCGCTGTGTGTAGCGCCCATCTCCACTGTAGATAAAGCAGTTGTCTTATGGTGGTTGATGCGATCTTTAAGCGTCAAAACTTCCCCATTATTTGTTTTTACAGCTCTACCACCCCTGCCTGACCCACCCTGCTCATAAGTCATGCCGATGCCTCCCGAGAAGGTCGGATAGGTATCTCCGTAGCTGGGATATAAGAGATCAAATACTTCCTTGGTAAAATACAGCCAGCCCTCTTTATCAAAGTATTTAGCGTGATTTTTTCCTATATCCGTTTGGAAGTCTTTCTGCCATTCGGTAATATACTCATGGTATGGCTTAGCTGCTGGTGCGAAATAGTACGGACTGTTGTGTCCCATCTCATGGAGGTCAGCGTGGATGTGAGGGAGCCATTGATTATATAATTTCATACGCTGCTGGCTTTCGATCTGTGTCTGCCATGCCCAGTCCCTATTCAGATCAAAAAGATAGTGATTTGTTCTGCCTCCTGGCCAAGGTTCTTGATGCTCGATGTCGTCAAAGTTAGAGTTGACTTCTGCACTCGCCACTCGGGTATGCCAGTGCGTATATCGGGAGTATCCATCAGGATTGACAGCGGGATCTATGACGACGATGGTATTATTCAGCCATGCTTTGGTTCTGGTATTGTTAGGATTCACTAAGTCGTATATGACTGATGGTGAGCTTTCTGAGCCAGCCGCCTCATTGCCATGTACGCTAAAGCTAAGCCACACGATAGATTTAGCAGCGACATCCAGACTCTCAGATTTATCCATGCCAGCTAATTGCATATTCTTACGCCGATATTGGTCTAAGGATTTTTGATTTTCTTGATTGGTAATGTAGGCGACAATCAGTGGCCTGCCTTCGCTTGTTCTGCCATATGCCTCTACCGTCACTAGCGGACTTTCCTCAGCTACATGCTCAAAGTAGTCTACTAATCTATGATGAGGCGTAAACTGTTTCCCTGGTGCATAGCCAAAAAAATCAGAGGGTGATTGCAGTTGCGCTTGGATGAGTTGAGCAGTGCAAACTGCCATGATGATGATAATAATCCTCATAGTATTTCGAATTAAGACACTAAAATAATTGAATTAAGCAAAATAGATCTTACAAGATCATGCTTGATCGGAGCATGGGAGTTGCATTATAGGCACGGTTATGTAGGCGCTTTCAGTTTAAAAGGATGCTTCAGCTATTCTGCGCGTCGTATCGACATCTCCCATGGTGTAGTAGTGCACACATGGCGCACCCCCTGCGATCAGCTCTTTTGATTGCATGATACACCAGTCAATGCCTACCTGCAGAATAGCATCTGAGCCCTTAGCTTTATTCATTTCAGATACTAAGTCTTCTGGCATATTAATAAAAAACTTTCTGGGTATAGAACTCAACTGATATCGCTTGGTCAGTGGCTTCAACCCTGGTATGATCGGCACATTAATTCCAGCAGATCGACATAGGTCTACAAATTCAAAGTATTTCTTATTATCAAAAAACATCTGAGTAACTATGTAGTCACCACCAGCGTCAATCTTCTTTTTAAGCCATTTAATGTCTGTTTCCAAGTTAGGAGCTTCGAAGTGTTTTTCGGGGTAGCCAGCGATACCGATGCAGAAGTCAGTCTTTGATCCGTCCTCTATACCTTTGTCAAGGTAAATGCCCTGATTCATATGATTCATCTGTTCCACCAAATCAAGCGCGTATTTGTGGCCGCCTTCTTCGGGAATGAACTTATCTTCAAGCATGCGAGCGTCTCCTCGTAACGCTAATACGTTCTGAATATCTAAGAAGTTAAGATCGATAAGGGCATTTTCTGTCTCTTCCTTGGTGAATCCTCCACAGATGAGGTGTGGTACAGCGTCCACACCGTAGCGATGCATAATAGATGCACATATACCGACAGTGCCAGGACGCTTTCTGATAGCTACTTTCTCGTAGAATCCACTATCGTTAGAGCTATAAATATAGTCCTCTCTATGATAAGTCACGTCAATGAATGGCGGCTTGAACTCCATCAATGGATCCAAGATGTCAAATATCTGTTGCATATTACCTCCTTTGACGGGAGGCAATATCTCAAATGAAATTAATGATTTACCTTGATTGTGCTTGAAGTAGTCTGTAACCTTCATGATTATAAGCGATTAAATAGTGGTAGTGCAAAAGACACACCAAAAATTTGCGACAAATATGCGAAATAGCTAAGACATATAAATAACGCAGGAGGCAGCGCTAAGTTTGCATTGATTCTAAATTAGGTGCAGCAATGTCCACAATGACTACTTTTTCTTTTTCTTCTTTTTGAAGTCCCCATTACGCCAAGAATCGATGAATTTTTTCCAAGCTAAAGGACTGAGGATATTTTGGGGCCTGAACTGTCCTGCATAATAGTAGCTTTGTGCAGTTTGACGCATGGTAGATCTAGCTACCTCAGTGCCATCTACGGGTAGGATTTCTAAAATTTCTTGCATAAGTCCGGAGGCAAGATTCTCTCTTGCTCTTTCAGCATAGGGATCATTAACCTCCATAGCGAGAAATTCTATTTTGAAAAATTCCTTGCTCGGAATGGGCAAAATCTCCACCAGAGGCAAATCAATCGATTCTCTTAGTAAATTTTGCACTACGCTGTAGTATGTGTCAGCATCCTCAGGAATGGTTATCTCCTCAGTTCTAAAACCAATAAATCTAATTTGAATGGTCTCGCCTTTGACGGCTACTAAGGAGAATAAGCCATCAATTGCAGAAGAGGTACCTCGATTGGTACCCTTCACACTGACGGTGGCTCCTACCAGAGGAAATATTTCACCATTATCTTCAAAAGTCACAACACCTGAAAACTGAACAATATCCTCCTGGGCGATTTGCGCCTGCAGGCTACGGACGCACCACAAGCTGCATAGTATAAGAAGTACGTTTATTTTCTTGAGCATCAAGTCAATCAGTTAATGAGTGAATAGGCGATGATAGTATAACCAAATCTACAATAAAAACTCCCGAAACGACCTTATGTATCCCCGATAAACTTCATTTAACGGTGCCTTAACAGCTCCGATCATAATATGATAATTCAGCGATCACTCACCCAACGCATGAGTTAATACATCCTTCATTTCAGACACATATATGAATTCCACGTCCTTCACATAGTCTGATTGAATTTGCTTGACGTGCTTTTCATTCTCCTCGCAGAGAATGATCTGTTTCATGCCAGCTCTACGAGCAGCTAAGACTTTCTCTTTTATACCTCCGACAGGGAGGACTCTTCCACGCAGTGTGATTTCTCCAGTCATAGCCAGATTAGGCTTGATGGCTTTAGCTTTGAAAGCTGAGGTCAATGCTGTGATCATTGTAATTCCAGCACTCGGTCCATCCTTTGGTATGGCACCCTCGGGCACATGTATATGCACATCTTTCTCTTCGAAAAGCGTATGATCAATACCGAATAATTTATGATTTGCTTTAATGTAGCTGAGCGCTGTGGTAGCAGACTCCTTCATGACGTCACCCAAGTTGCCGGTCAGCGTGAGTTTACCTTTGCCTTTGCTCAGACTGGCCTCTATGAACAGGATGTCTCCACCTACTCTGGTCCAAGCCAAGCCGATAGCCACGCCAGGAGTCTTAATTTTACTATATCTGTCTTTATTAAATTTTGCTGGGCCCAATATATCAGTGAGCTCATCTGATTTGACGGACACCTGGTACTCTTTATTCATAGCCACCTTCTTAGCAACGTTTCGCATTACACCAGCTATCTGCCGATTGAGCGAGCGGACACCAGATTCTCTGGTATATTTCTCTGTTATTTCTCTGATCAACGTATCTGAAAGTTTCACCTCTTTTGACTTTAATCCATGGTCCTCTCGCTGCTGCGGAATCAGGTGTTTTTTCGCTATCTGTATTTTTTCTTCTGTGGAATAGCCGCTGATCTCTATAATCTCCATTCTATCTCGCAGTGCTGGCTGAATGGTACTCAGAGAATTAGCTGTAGCGATGAAAAGTACCTTAGAAAGATCATATTCTAACTCGAGGTAGTTGTCATAGAAAGTCCCATTCTGTTCAGGATCCAGAACCTCTAATAAAGCTGAAGATGGGTCGCCACGAAAGTCTTTGCCGATTTTATCAATTTCATCAAGGATGAACACTGGATTGGAAGACTTCGCTTTCTTGATTGATTTGATAATTCTGCCTGGCATGGCACCGATATACGTTTTTCGATGTCCTCTGATTTCGCTTTCATCATGCAGGCCTCCAAGTGACATTCTGATGAATTTGCGCTTTAAGGCATTGGCGATGGACTTACCCAGACTGGTCTTACCGACGCCTGGAGGACCGACTAGACAGATGATGGGTGCTTTCATATCGCCCTTGAGCTTCAGTACGGCAAGGTGCTCTAAGATTCGCTCTTTGACATCCTTTAGACCATGGTGATCTTTGTCTAACACTTTTTGGGCATTTTCCAGATCAAAATTGTCCTTGGTGAAGTCTTGCCACGGTAGGTCCAAGAGCATCTCCAAGTAGTTTAGCGTCACTGAATATTCGGCTACTTGTGGGTTGATACGTTTGGCTTTCTTCAAATCTTTCTCAAACGCCTCTTTGGCATGCGCAGGCCACTTCTTATCCTTACCTTTTAGCTCTAAATCTTTTAGCTGCTGGCTATTAGGATTATCTCCCAGCTCTTCTTGAATCGTTTTGAGTTGTTGATTTAGAAAGTAGTCACGCTGCTGCTTCTCTATATCGCCCCTGACTTTTTTCTCAATTTTATTACGCAGCTGGAGTAGCTGAAGCTCACTGTCGAGGTTCTGCATGATGTTAGTCGCCTTCTCACTGATAGACATGATCTCTAAGATATGTTGTTTCTTGATCACATCTATATTAAGATTAGAGGCTATGAAGTTCAGCAAGAAGCCATCCTTACTGATGTTTTGTAGCATCATCACAGCTTCAGAAGGTATGTTGGGAGATAGCTCAATGATTTGCTTCGCCATATCTTTTACAGAAGCCATCTTGGCTTCATGCTCCATCTTATCTTCAGGGTCTATGGTGTGGATGTATTCTACCTGAGCCTTGAGGAATGGATCGATCTGAATCATCTTGACGAGCTCAAAGCGGTGTCTCCCCTGTAGGATAGCGGTAGATGATCCATCTGGCATTTTTAATAGCTTGATGACCTTAGCAACGCAACCTATCCTGAATAAATCTTCATCTGAAGGAGCTTCTTCTTCAAGGTCTTTCTGAGACAATACACCAATTAGCTTATCATTTTCGTAGGCATTATTGACAGCATTAATTGACTTATCTCTGCCGATGGTAATCGGTATGACCACGCCTGGGAAGAGGACGGTATTCTTCAAGGCCAGAATAGGTAGGGTAGTGGGTAGATCGCTACTTTTCAGTTCCTCTCCTTCATCGTCCACTACAGAAAGCATCGGTACGAACTCAGCATCATCGATCACTTGACTCATTTGGTAATATTTTTCGAACATATTTCTTCACTTTATTTGTATGAAGAGATGTCAATCATCGATATGTTGCCATGTTACTGTCATGGATAGACGGGTCACATCACTTCAGTGACTATAGAAGTCATCAATATCAGTACCAGTTCGATTTCGACTGCAATAATGTCCATTATATGATGAATTACCGAGTGGAGTAGCCAATTTGACAGTCTATTTTGATCGGCTTTATACAATATGGCTGTGTTAAAATAGGGAAACGGAGTAGGTTAAATCTTAAGATCTGAGTAGACTTATGGACATGTATAACTTATGCCATGGCGCGTCATTAATCATCATGGACTGAGAACCATGATAAGTTGGATGCACCCAAAATTGGAGCAATGTGCCAATTGATAACATTTCCGAATACAACGTGAGAAACAGAAGGCTGTACTTAAGTTTTAATTCCTTATCTCATTGACAGCTGATCTCCACTGTAGAAAGCCCTCCAGAATCGTTTACCTGCAGGCGGAAGCATGATCCATCTGGGGACTTGAGTACTAAGCCAAATTTTTGGTCCTCGACTAATATGTCCCCGCTCTCCACAGTTATCTCCGCCTTAATTGGCTGATTCTCGACTATACCCTGATCATACTCATACGCACCGGCATCAATTATAGAGTTAGAAATGGCCCTGTTGACTGATTGAACAGGATGAACATAACTTTTAGTAGGCAGAGGCGATATGCTGGAAGTTCCATAATCTATAGCTGGAGAATTCTGCGTAAGCTGATAATCGAAGCTCCCCTCATCAGTGAATCCGGCATCTGAAATCATAGGGCTGATGTAATTTCGAGTATTGATGTCTACACTTCCGGATATAATCGTACCCGTACCAGCGAAAATATTATTAATTACTACTGCTCTACTGGTTCCAGATGCTAAATGTATAAAAACGCATGATGCTCTCTTGTTCACCATTGTGTTGTTATATACATATAGTTCATTGACGGTCTTAGTGAGACCTTCTAAACCATAACCGATAAGATTTCTATTAGTAGCAATAGGGCCCTGCATAAATAAATTGCCTAAGATGGTAGTCAGACCACCGTTGGACAGATCGATAAGTCTGCTAGAATTACCACTGTCTTCATCCATGATTCTATTATACTCGATGATGTTTTCTGCAGCTCTTGATTTTAGGTTATGACCAACTACAGCGTGGTGAGAATAATTATACCTGAAGATGAATCGATCAACATTATTAATATATAGGTTATGTGACTGACCATCACCAAACCCATTATATGCAAATTCAGAAAATTCAATTGATACTTCGCCACCTCCATTACCAGTCAAGATTCCATTTTCATTATCATGAAAATAGCACCTTCGAATCTTCATGCCTATACCGTCAAGCCTGATACCGGCTCCATTCTTGTCAGGTACCGCAGCTCCCGAGAACTCAATATTATCCACGGTTATATTATCGCCAAAGAGAACCCAAATACCCTTACCCCAAATGTATTGACCATCCGCTATCAGATGTGGCCTACCGCCAATTCCTCTGATTAAAAGATCATCCTGCTTCCAGACAGCCAGAGCATCTATTCCTGAGTAATCTTGCGCGGCAATATTGATTGTATCACCTGCACTAAGGACTTCGGCAAGATAAAGCGCATTAGGTGTATTATACGTTTGATTTGGTCCGACCTCATAAATGGTGGTATATGCAGTGGTTGAAATAAACATTATCAAAAAAGAGGTTATAAATTGGGCGGCAGAATGCATAGCAAAAACTTTTTAATCAGGAAAATGAGGGGGAAGTTCACGAAGCAATAAAAGTAAAGATTGATCTTTGCAAATGCAATTCTAATACAGGCGAATTTCTAATCAAGAATCAACATATACGTTAAGAAGACCTTCTGCATCTGAAAGCAATCGACTTAGGAAAGAGAGCGAACTTTTATTAATGAATTCTTTTCTATTGTGCTGTTATCGCTTGTGATGAATATCCATGAGTCAGATAGCGACTAATCTCTGCTTTGAAGTTCTTAGAGCTTGGATTACTTGCATTATTATTGAGTATAGTGCCATCAGGAGATATGATTACATATTTTGGCAAAGCTACGAGGATACTTGTAAAATCTTCAGTTACGATATTTGAATAGGAGAATGCGAAGAGGGGCTCCTCTATTTTCATACCCAACCAAAAGCTATTTTTTATCCAGTTGCGATCTAAACAAGTTGACTTCCAGGAAGCTTGATCCTCATCGATAGAAATGGCTAAATATTCTATGTCGGGCTCTTTTTCACTGACCATCAGAGCTTGAAATTCAGGCATATACTCTACACATGGCGTACACCAGCTAGCCCAAAAGTTAAGTACGAGGTATTTCTCATTCTCAGGATGCAAGTTAATAACTTGGTCTTCAACATTATACACTCGTGCACTGGGAAGTGTTAGTCCATTCCTGACTTCGTCCATGCGCAGCTGATATACATCAGAATGATCTATTATGAAATTCCCTGAGTTCACCACCTTAGAATTGGGCGAGTATAAAATATCGAGTTCACTTTCAGGCTTACAGGAAATTATCAAAAATAAGAATACCTGTAGTGTAATAAATTGTAATAGTCTCATTAGTCCTTAAATCTCTGGAGGGTATACCAAATTAGAAATAAAAGATATTAAAAATAGTCATGTGAAGGTAGACCTCAATCATAACGTATTGAAGTCAAATTTTGTAATCTTCTAATGATTTTGAAATTATTGTGCTCGGAACGTCGCAAATGAAGTCATTCATGAGACAAATCGTTGATTTTGCGGATTTTTAAAGAATAATAATTTAATATATATTAATTAAGAATTTAACATTCTAACTCGAGTAGTCTTGACTTAATGTCATCTGAAGGATGGAGACAGGTCTCATCCTTGCCAAACCATTGATACCTATGTGCAGCAATATATTTGTAGATGAGATCGAGAATTGATTGAGGTAAGACTTTACCGAAGCAAAGTAGAGAATAAGGAAATCCTAATATACGAGCCACTTCTATGGCCGCGTTTGCACGAGTATAATATTGACCTTTGTGAAGTAAAATGACAGAATCCTCAGACTCATCATAAGCGACATGCTCATTAACAATTTGGCCAATATCTTGCTGGAGGGTGGCATACAGGAATCGCTGTTCTTTATCTCGCCTTATGATCCATGATATAACACTATTACATAAAACACAAATACCGTCGTAGAATAATACAGGGTGATCGTAGGACCGTGCTTCAGCTTCTGAGATAGTCATGATGGTGTAAACAGATAGTTTGCTAAATGGATCAAGAGAAGAGGTCATCTAATAATCCGACCACACTGCTGATGCCCACAATATTGATATGGGACTGTCCTAAATCAAAAGCTTTACTGTTATACTTAGACACATAAATGGTCTCAAATCCCAAACGCTCAGCCTCCTGAATGCGCTGCTCTGCGAAGCTAACTGCTCTTACCTCTCCTGACAGCCCGATCTCTCCAGTGAAACAGATTTTAGAGGTCAGCGGAATGTCGTGGAGCGAAGATATCAGAGACGCGACGATTGATAAGTCAATAGATGGATCACTGATCTTTATGCCCCCCGCGATATTGAGGAAAACATCGCTTTGCACAAATGGAAGACCGCATCTTTTTTCTAAGACGGCTAAAAGCATGCTCAATCTTCTCCCGTCAAACCCAGTGGTGGATCGCTGCGGATTACCATATACAGATGAGCTGACTAAGGCTTGTGTCTCGATCAGTAAAGGCCTTAATCCTTCCACAGCCGCACCTATAGCGCTACCGCTGAGCTGTACTTCGTGCTGACTGATCAGCAGTTCAGATGGATTATTTACCTCGCGGAGCCCATTCTGAACCATTTCATAGATGCCGATTTCATTGGTAGATCCAAATCGATTTTTCAAGGATCGTAGAATTCTGTAGGAATAGTGCTGGTCGCCCTCAAAGTGCAAAACCACGTCCACTACATGCTCAAGGAGCTTAGGGCCTGCAATCTGCCCATCTTTAGTGATATGGCCAATCACGAAAAATGGCATGTTCATCTCCTTTGCAAAACGCTGAATCTCGCCTGCGCACTCTTTCAGTTGAGAGACACTACCAGCCATACTATCTATGTGAGGACTGACTAATGTTTGGATAGAATCTATGACCACACAATGTGCTTCAGATGCTTTAGCTTGCTTCAATATTTTGATCACATTAGTCTCCGAATAAATCAGGCAGTTTTGATTTTTGATACCGACTCGGACTGCTCTCATTTTAATTTGCTCTCCACTTTCTTCTCCAGATACATAGAGGATTTTTAAGTTTACATGTAGAGCCATCTGGAGCAGAAGAGTCGACTTGCCGATGCCTGGCTGGCCACCTAAGAGTATCATAGATCCATTTACGATCCCTCCGCCGAGCACTCTATCCAGCTCTTCATCTTCTGTGGACAGCCTCACTACATGTTCTGATCTTATGTCCTGTATAGGTATAGCTGCTGAATTACTGGCTGCAGTTCCCGCCCACACACCACGCTTTTCTTCTATGTTGGTGGACTTAGTTTCCACGGACTCTTCCATGGTATTCCACTCGCCACAGCTGCTGCATTTACCTTCCCACTTAGTGTGCTTGGTGCCGCAGTGACTGCAGATGAATACAATTTTAGGTTTTGCCATATAAGGTGTTGCTGTGAAATAAAAATTATTGCTTAAAATAAGAGACTACGCTTACAGAATAATTATAATTCTTTTTATCTGCCTTGAGGTTTTAAAATCAGTCATATCCGTGATCTTACTTTTCATTGTTATTAACTGATAGATATTTGACGACTTAAAGATACATACAGCAGTAGCTCCTTCACGAGTTACTTTTTAGATTGTTTTCAATTGGTTTTTTGGGGGGTGATTTCAGGGTGCTAAAAGCTCTACTACCCTGACTCATTTGCTCATAAGCTCACAGTATAATTTCAATGTTGGAAGTGCTCAGCGTGCAGCACATCTTACGCACTTAGTACTTTCTGGCATAAAGATAAGTCTAGCCTGTTGGATAGGTTGCTTGCAATTATCACATAGGCCAAACTGCTGATCATCAATTTTACCGAGTGCTATTTTCATCTGCGCCAACTTCTTTTTTTTAGTTCTCAGAGCTGCTTCGGCTACGCTTTTGTTGTTGATGGCGTCCATACGAGAGATTCTGCCTAATGAGTTTTCTGGAGTGATCGGCTTCACCATATCCTTGAATGATTCTATCTCAGATTCTGATTTTGCGATGTACTCTATGAGCTTTTTTTTAAGTGCTGTTCGTTCATGATTATCCATAATAGTTGGAGATATGATGCTAACAAGATATGATATTTTGCATGGCATTTACGTAATGAGTCGGCTGACAAGGCTTATGTCGTTAATAATTCTATCGCCAAGATTAGAATGATATACGCTTTTGTTCGTTTTGGTTAGGATTCTATTAATGTCTTTTCATGAGTCAAAGTAATTGGGTCTATTCTGATCAATTGGGTCAGCGGTATGAGATCGGCTTATACCATGGCCAGTCTTCTGGACATTTAATTGTGTATTGCAATTGGAAAGTTATTCTCATCGATTTCAATGTATTGAATACAAAGTCCTACTCTTTCTATTTTGGTGAGGAGCTCTGCCACCTTACAATTGAAAGAGCTGAAGATACATATCAATATAGTTTTCAGCAAAGTGACGAGACACTCATCTCTATTCAAAATCATAACAAGAAGCTATGGCGCACTGATTTAGCGAAAGCGATAGTTGCCTTTCTAATTTCACTGATTTTAATCGGATCGCTAATCTATGTACTATAAACCTCCCGTCTAATCTAAGTCGATTACACCATGTCTCAGCCAGCGACTGCTCAGCGTAGAAAATACAAAGCCGAAATTTATATAGCTGACGGCCCGACACATAAATGTACCTTATGAAATCTTGATATATCAGAAAAGCGATATCTTGGCAGCTCATTAAAGACTCCAATCTTTGGAAAGACTGCTACCACACATCGAAAGTTTAATATTTGCCTCTGATCAAACTATTACCATAGCACAGATAAAGGCGTGTGTTCAAGAATTATTTGAGCAAGAATATAAAACATTGGATATCAGAAAGGCCGTTGATCAATTAATCGAAAAATACCAACCTGAAGAATATGCTTTTGAGATAGTAGAGATAGCTAATGGCTTCAAATTCTTGACTAAAGGCGCATATCATAACACGGTGGGTACACTGATCAAGAGAAACAACCAAAAACGATTGACGAAGGCGGCATTAGAGACACTTTCCATCATAGCCTATAAGCAACCAGTCACCAAATCGGACATAGAAAGCATTAGGGGAGTGAATTGCGATTACACGGTACAAAAACTATTGGAGAAAGATCTTGTTAAGATATCTGGTAGAGCTGAAGGACCAGGCAGACCGGTACTGTACGGGACGAGCGAAAAATTCATGGATTATTTTGGAATCAAAGACATTAATGCATTACCAAAGCTGAAAGATATCAAAGTCCCAGAAATCCATTTTGGTGAGCCTGCACCTTTAGAAGAAGCCGCATCTCCTGCCACCAGTGCCGAAGAAGAATAACTGACCTAAAAGAGTTAACTATGATAGAGACCACATTAGTGAATCGTGTAGCGAACAGCGGTATCATCACCATAAATTTGGAAGAATATTATCCAACTGAAGAGATAGTGATATTTGACTTAAAGGACTATCTTTTCATGGAACTGATCTTGAAAGAGAAAGACTTCAGAACAGCACTGAAAGCGTTGGACTGGAGTCAATACAAAGAAAAGATTGTGCTGGTCATATGCAGTAATGATGCCATCATACCAGTGTGGGCCTACATGCTGGTATCAGCATATTTGACACCAGTAGCTCACGATATATATCAAGGCGCTTCTGATGCCTATCTAACAAATCACTATGCCTCGGCTATAGCTCAGATAGATGGGTCTCAATATGCAGGTGCGCGTGTCGTCGTCAAAGGATGTAGTGACAAACCTGTTCCGCCATCCGCATACTTTCAGTTGACGCAGAGACTACAGCCGCATGCGCAAAGTATAATGTACGGAGAGCCATGCTCCACGGTACCAATCTTCAAACGACCTCGACAACTTAAGCCAAAACAGCCTGAATAGCGGTGCTGCGCTATCTCAAATCGATCTGGGCTCTTATAGCTCCGAATCTTTGTCTCTCATGTCAGCTATATCACAAGCCTGACAAAGGGGTACTATGCCCATCGTGTGTCTCTACACTTAGTTTTACCCAGACATGGCGACGGCCAGCTAAGAATGAACTTACTGATAAATTTGATAATCATGAACAAATAAATCAAGGCATTGCCCTTTATTATTTAGATGAAGATAGTGTGTTACAGTCTGTCGTATACGCCATCAAATATGCAGGCAGAGAGGATATTGCCTACGATATAGGACAGTCATTCGGCAGGCGCATCCTTGAGATGGATCTGTTTGAGAGTGTGGATATGATCATACCAATACCCCTACATAAGAAGAAGCATCATCAACGTGGATATAATCAGAGTCATGCCATAGCAGAAGGTATAGCCTCAGAGCTGAACAAGCAGATAAATAGTAATGCACTACGTAGAATAAAGAATACTCAGACACAGACTGATATGAGTAAAGAGCAGCGGCTAATAAATGTTCAAGGTGCATTTGAATTAGGAGATGTCACTGGACTCACTGATGCGCACATACTTTTAGTTGATGATGTGGTCACCACCGGTGCTACATGCAGTGCCTGTATGGCGGTCTTAAGTGAAGTGCCTGGTCTGACTTTTAGTATCGCTACCATAGCACTCCCGATTGATTTTTGAAGTTCAGCTGTACTGTAGAGCAATTTTAAAGTAGGCCGAGAATGTAATTTATTTCTATCCTGCCATATCTTTAGCTTAGCTTCAGCCGATATATATTATTTCCTCTTATATAAATTGACACCTGCCTCATAATATTTATCTCCCTCCAGCCAGAAAGGTCTCTCAGGCGCATTTCCGATCATTCTGGCGGACAGGACGTATGACTGAAAAAATTTATATAAATAGTCATAGTCCAAACTTTCAGCACTGTCGCCTGCTTGGTGGTAATATTTCATTATCTCCTCATCAAATCCAGTGAAGCCCATGCTAAAAGTGGGCGCAGGAATGCCCTTTACGGCAAAATTGACATTGTCAGAACGATCAAATAGGCCCTGCTCTTTGGCTGGGTCTTCGACGGCCTTAAGTCCATAGATGCGACACGCTTCTTCTATCATGGGCTGCGCTGTGGTGCGTTCTAAGCCGATGATTGAGACCAGGCTGGTATCGTTATAGCCACCATTATCACTATTGAAGCAGTAGACAATATCTTGAAGCGGTACTGGAGAATGATTTACATACCATTGACTGCCTAATAGGCCTTTCTCTTCTCCAGTAAATAAAATAAATATGGCCGAACGAGCAGTCGGAAATGCTGCGATATTTTCCGCTGCACTGAGTACGGTGATGGCGCCTACAGCATTATCCCGAGCGCCATTATAGATTGTATCCCCCAGGGCGTCAGCTCTACCTATGCCGATGTGATCATAGTGGGCCGAGTACACGACAATTTCTTCTTTTAGCACTGGATCTGAACCCTCCACATAACCGACAAGATTATCTGAGCTAAACTCATCTTTCCGCACGCCATCTATTTTAATCTTGACGGAAGTACCATTTAGTTTGATGTGGCCTACGACGGCGTCGTTTGACCCATCGATCATAAGATGTGTCAGCTCATCTTTATTCTCAGCGTTACCTATGGTGAGTTTATCGCAAGCATTAAGAAAGCGTTTGACAAAATTATAAGGTGCTTTAGTATTACTATAGATCTCGATCACGGCCTTTGCTCCTTTCTCTTTAGCGAGTACATTCTTATCAGCTGATATAGAAAACCACGCTTGAGGCGACTCCGCGACACCATCACCGGCGTTGGCGATGATGATTTTATCCTTCACATCTAACGTTGCTAAATCCTCTGCTAAGCCATATCCGGCGAAGACAGTCTCTCCAGTGAGTGATATGTTATCTGCCATGAGGACGATAAAATTATCAGGTGCTTGTAGCGACTGGTCAGCTATCTGCAGATGAGAATAAGTAGGCGCTGTTACCATAGTAAGTGGAACAGGCTGTCGGAAGCTCTCCATGCCAGGTGCATAAGCTACACCAAATGATCTGAATTGGGACGTAATGAAGTCAGCAGCAAGTTCTAATCCAGGACTACCAGTATCTCTACCTTTCAGAGCGTCTAATGCTAAGAAATGTATCTGCCCTTTAATCATGTTATAGTCCACGGTTTTATTGACAACATCAATATCAGATTGGCTGTAGCCTACTGTGATGAGTAAATAAGCCATGATTGATAAGAAATACTTCATAAGACTATTTTTTTTCTGTGTCTGTCGAGAATATAAAATGCCTAATTCTCTACTCAGATAATAGATTACAGAACATCAATGACATTTTATAGGTTCCTTTGCTTACTGTAGTTTATACTCGAGAATATTTACTAATGTCATCTATATGGGCGATGAGCGATTGATAATACAGGCTTAAATTAATATTTGGCTTTAGTAAAACCATTTACGCCTAATACTTCTCTGATCTTGACGTGCTGCTCCACGTCCTCCCTGTAATAGTAACAATCTCTCATCTCTTTTTTGGAGAACAACTCTAACTGATCACCATAATGAGGTGACCCCGGCTGTGTCGAATTACCATAACTCATTAATACTTTGGCTTTCACTTTATCTCCAAACTCTATGACCGCTTGCCACGTATCTCCACCATCTATATAAGTACGACCATCTGCTTGAGGCCCCTCTTCTGACCATGCCACTCTGAAGACGCCTACTGATCCATCTGCTCCGTTACCAGGAAGATTATGACCATTGTATTTGATGCGGTATATGTCCCCCCAGGGTATATCAAGCGGTACCCCTGCATCAGTCATTCTTTTGGCTATAGCTTCTAATTTTTTAATAGCTTTATATGGATCAGCTATTCCGTCGGGGGTCTCTCTGGGATTGTCGAGGCTCCATTTTTCAGTATATATCGATTGATCATAGGTGCCTAAAGAATGTGCGAATTGGTAGAACAGAGCCATGCCTCTGCTGTCGACGTCAGCATGCCTATCCCATGCCATCAACACAGAGTCTGCCTTTTCTATTAGGACATTCCCTTTACCATACCTGACTGCAGCATCGTGAATATCATCCAAGAGTCGATTTGCCATTTCTATTTCTGTGGACATCTTATAGGATACGAGCTCGTCGAAAGTGATGGACTCATCTTCTGCAAGTTGTTTTGCTGATATCTGTGGGCGATATGACATGCTTACAGGAGACATATAGGGCGGGTAGTCTTTCGGGTCTAAGAGCATAGGGAATGTACTCGTCCACGGCGGATCATTGGCATTCTGTAGCCAGCCCTGAGGTGGATTTTTAATCTTTGGAAGTTCATCATAGCTGTGGATTTCGTTCCAAATCAGCTCTGACTTCGTGCCATCCACGATACCTGACCACATATCCCAATCACCTGTAGAACGCACAGGTACCTGCCCATTGAACATATAGAATATATTCCCTTGCTTATCCGCATACATGATGTTGAAGAATGGAATTTGAACATCCTTGATGGCGGACTCAAATTGGTAAAAGTTGCGCGAACTAGCCATGTCCCACCACTGCTTAGCGGGGTAGGGTCGATCAAATCCAGGCATCCTGATGGCTATGGCCTTATCCCCATCTTGCTTTAGTACGGGGCCATGCTGCGACTGTAATATTGGCACATCTAGCTTTTCGATGGTACCTTTCTCTGTTTTGGCACTGATGCTGACTGAGCGAACATCAAATTGTTCCACCACGCCATCTAATAGATAGCCTCCATCTTGTAGGCTTAGCTCATAAAGATCAGCATTGTCAATCGTATTGTTAGTATGGCTCCACCCTAAATGTTCATTGAATGCAATACCCAAATTGGGCATGCCGACTAAGGTGGCACCATAGCTATTCATGCCCGGCGCATTGAAGTGGCACTCATAGAATAGCCATTCATCATGCCAAGGCAGATGCGGGTTCATTACCAGCATTGCATTACCAGAGGCGCTTCTTGAAGGCCCTACGGCATACGTGTTAGATCCAGTGTGCTCCCAATTTTTTACAGTATTTAAGTCGTCGCCTGCTATGAATCTGGTATAGATGACGAATAGGTAATTCTTAAAGACGTCCTCCTTTACAATCGGCGCAATTGCTTTGTTCTCATCAGTGATGCTCTGGGGATTAGCTTGCATATAGTCATTCATACCATCTACGTATTTCTGGATAAATGTTTTGAATTCTAAAGACTGACTCTCGTACCACTGTACGGCTATTCTGGGGAAATCCAAAGCATGGACGAGCATATCGTTCTCCAGTTTTTCCATGCCCCAATGTTTCGCTGCTTCGCCTCTTGCATGTGAATAATTTTGTAAAATGGTATTTCCATGACTGTGCATCTGGGCCCAGCCTGAGCTGTAGTATAGATCTGCATTATTCTTCGCGTAGATGTGAGGGACACCCCACTCATCCCATAGTATCTCTGTTACTCTCTCCTCCGTGACAGTCACTTTATCAGGAGTCATCTCCGCGTTATCTATTAGCTTTGAGGTCTTTTTACTGCATGCTACAGCGCCCGCGATGAGGCCTATGATTAATAGCTTTCTCATGAATTCTTTCTTTAATGAAAGGTACTGATTTTGGATTGCAATACTGACGACTTTTTTTCTGGACAGCTGCCTAATTTTTGGGAGTATAGAAAGTTAATACGCCTAACAAAACTAAAACTTGATGACTGATTAGTTGTTTTCAATAGAAATTGTGTCAGTATGAGGCGTAGAATATTTTCCGTTCATATGGGCTGTGTAGATCTGAATCGACATACTTACGCTCACAGACAATCCATTAAACTCTCTGTGGGATGGGCTTTATCTAAGACCGATTATAAAAGTAAAAACCCATAGAGCCTGTTCTTATATCAATCAATTCTTTCGAAATTTATTTCACCAGTTGCTTGTTTTCCGAAAAAAAGTAAAGATCAGACTGAAGAGATTTCTGCACTTTCTGAATAGGGAAGTAATGGGCGAGATTTAGGTTTCTTGATATTGCTCAATTCAGTAATGGCCGAACAATTGAATCTGTCGAGGGTAAACGTGAGTATGTACAGTATAAATATACAACGCACTAAACTTGAAAGATTACTTGTGAAATGCGGGGTATTGAGCTTGATGCTCTTGGGTTGTTGCTTATTTCAGGCCTGTACATCTGACGTAATCTCTGATCCTACTGAAAATGAGAATGAAGGACTTCACTATTTGGCCCTTGGTGATTCATATACAATCGGACAAGGTATTGACGCTGAGTCAGCATGGCCGCAGCAATTAGCCAAACAATTAGAGCAGCAAGATATATCTATAGATGAGGTGAGTATTATCGCAAAGACAGGATGGACTACACGTCAATTGTTAGATGCCATAGACAGAGAAGCTCCTCAGCCGCAAGACTTAGTTTCTTTATTAATTGGAGTCAATAATCAATTTCAAAGGCAAGACTTTTCAATATTTCAGTCTGAATTTGACGAGCTATTATCGAGAAGCTTAGAATTAGCTTTTGACGGAAGGAATCGAGTCTTTGTGGTCTCTATTCCAGACTATGGTGTTACACCTTTCGGTGCTGATCGAGGCTTGGAAGTAGGGGTCGAGATAGATAAATATAATAATTTCATCAGAGAGCGCTGTGTAGCAATGGATATTAGCTATATAGATGTCACTGGCATATCTAGAGAATTAATGGATGAAGCGGATGCGCTCGCAAGCGATCAGCTGCACCCTAGCGCTCTGCAATACGCTATGTGGGTGGAGGTGATACTACCTAAGGTGAAAGAACTGCTATGCGAGTAAGAGAGAGCGAACAAATGACAAAATTGTGCTGTGAAAAAATACGATAATAGTTTGTAAAGCCGTAATAATAAGAGCTGAATAACTGCAGCTCTTTATAGTACGAGAAGTGACCAATTAATCAGAAAATATATTTTTAAACCATAAAATTATAGAGTATGTCAATCATGAAAGTCATAGAAGTGTTATCAGAGTCCTCTGAAAGTTGGGAAGATGCGACTGTTAAGGGAGTTTCTAAAGCCAGCAATTCCGTAGATAATGTTAAGTCAGCTTACGTAAAAGAACAAAGTGTCACTATCAAGGATGGTAAAGTAGACATGTACAGAGTGAACCTAAAGATCACATTCGGAGTAAAATAAATATCTGTACCGTCATCAGGCTGCATGTCTGATGACGGTACTTATTTATTTTAGCTCTGTGCTGAAACTTATCTCTCCACTTATAGTCCTGTGCACAGGGCATCGGTCTGCAATCTCAAGCAGGCGCCTCTTTTGGTCGTCGTCTAACTCACCCTCTACTTCTATTGATCTTCGGATATGATCAATCTTACTTGATTTATTTTCACTGTCAGCGCAGTCATTGGCGTGTGTTTTTACATGGCTCAGGTGCACCCTTATCTCTCGCAGGTCCCATTTTTTTCGGTCGGCATACATCCGTAAAGTCATCGCAGTGCATGCGCCAAGAGAAGATAAAAGTAATTCGTATGGACCTGGGCCCATGTCCTGTCCACCTACGGACTTAGGCTCATCCGCCAGCCAAGCATGCTTACCACTTCTGACTCGAGTCGTATATTTTTGCTCACCCAACTGCACCACTACTTGCTGTGAGGTCTCTATAGTCGTATCAGGCGGCTGATTGAGGTATTTGGATGCCCAAGTCGCTATCATTTGGCCAACGTAAAGCGAGTCCATCTTGTCAGATAATAGGTGATCAGCACCATCTAATGAAACGAAACTTTTAGGATGAAATGCAGCACCGTACAGGCTTGATGCATTATCGATACTGACAATGTCATCCTGAGGTGAGTGAAGGATTAGTATCGGTTTTCTCAGTTTTTCTAAAGTTCCTGTGAGATTCTGAGTTGAGATATCGTCTAAAAACTGCTTCTTGATGGTGAATGGTCGACCTCCAATGCTGACTTCTACTATTTCTTGATGCTCTATATTCTCTATGCTTTCACTAAAGAGGTGGGATACATGAGAGGGAGATGCTGGCGAACCTATGGTAGCAATAGCTTGCACAGAGCTGATTGAGGCTGCAGCTTTTATCACAGCGGTACCACCTAAGGAGTGACCTATCAACAATGTCGGGGACTCATGATTTACTATTAAATACTCAGCTGCATATATTAAGTCCTCAATATTAGAAGAGAAATTAGTATCTGCGAAATCACCTTCACTCTCGCCAAGACCAGTAAAATCAAATCTCAAGACGGCAATGCCTGCCTGATTGAGTGCTCGAGCAATATGTCTAACTGCAGACAAATTTTTACTACATGTGAAGCAGTGAGCAAAAATAGCATAGCTGAGTGGCATATGTCCAAGGGGCATCTCTAGACGCGCTGATAGCAGATCACCCTTACTATTTTTGAATGAGACCTTATGTGTCATCTTTTAATTATCTGATAAATAATTTACTGGCGTTAGCTACTTCATTAATATAGACTAAGGCTTCCAGTTAGTTGTGGAAATGATTATTACTCCGGGGCATATACCCGGTACCAGTATTGATTTCTGCCCAGCGCAGCGAAGCCGATGAATCCTCTTACCTTAAGTTTATCCTTGGTCATCAGACTGAGCTTGCATCCATAAACTTTCCCATTCTCAGGATCCATAATTTTTCCTTTGCCCCACTTTGACTTACCCGTTGACTTTACATCCCACATGATATCTAATCCTTTAATAGGAGTATTGCGCTTATCACCAGGACATTCTAGGCAGAGTGGATTAATATCTTTGACTTCAGGGTCGAGTATTTCTGCTACCGATGCAGAGTAAACTCCATCAGCTTCCTTTATGGTAAGTACAGACTTAGCTTCTCCTGAAACGTCATCAATCGTTTTCCAATTGCCAACGATGGACTGTGCATTGACAGTACAGGGGAATTGAAAACAGCAGATTAGACTTAGTGTTAGATATTGTAATCTCATATTCTCAAATTTTAGGACTCTACTGTCTTCACAACTTTCTAAGTATAACTGTTATCATGAGTGAGCAGTTTTGCAAAATGACCCATTTAACTCATGACTAAAACTTTTCATTTGTGTAAAGTGCATGTTTTATCACAAATGCATGTGTTATTGAAGAACTATAGCTTCGACTTGCTTAAGTAGTTAACGAAGCTTGCCAGAGTATTTATACGCAGCTCTAAAAAATTCTGAGAAGCGAACATGATTGTTTCATTGGTATCATTAATGCTATATTTAGAGTAGAACTTATTAATGACTTGATCATGGCAAGTAAAAAAGAAGAAACAGCATCATTCGTACTACGGTTCACCCAGAAGATATTTGAAAAGGACGATGGTGATCATGAAGTGCAGTGGCGGGGCAACATCAGACATGTCCAAAGTGACGATGATACTCGATTCTCAGAATTTGAGGATGCCACTAATTTTATCAGAGAGAAGCTGGCTGATCTAACGGTTATGGCGATTGAGGATAAAAGTCCAAAGGAGCAAAAGGGAATTTTAACTAAGAATTTTGAGCTCTGGAAGAAGATGGCTACGGACTCACCTAAACTAGTTTTAGAAGCTATCAAAGATCCTAAGAAGCAGATCGCACAAGTGCAACATCAAATAGCACAAATGGGTGAGTCGCTTACGCAGAGAATCGAAGAGCGTACAGGGCAAAAAGTTGATATTGATGAGTGGAGAGCGTCCTCTAAGGCTGACCACAAAAACCTTTTAGACATTATTGAAAAGCTATCAAAGGATGTCAATCGCCTCTCTAAGAAAGTCGATAAATTAGCGAAGGCTAAGTCATAAGCAATAGCTCAATGTCTGAAGCCAAAACCACACTTCATGCGATTTTAGAAAAAGAAAAAGCCGCTGAGATCAAGGTCAAAACTTTGGGTGAATTTACTGTATGTCGAGGTGTTCATCTTATTGATAGTAAAGAATGGGGCCGAGATAGAACGGTACAGCTGTTTCAATTTTTAGTGAGTTCCAGAGTGAGGCGTGCAATGCACAAAGAGCAAATTATTGACCGCATTTGGGAAGATATCTCTTCTGACACAGCGGATCAAACATTTAAGGTAGCTCTGCATGGCATCCACAAGGTATTAGAGCCTCAACGTAAAAGCAGGGTCGAGCCGAAATATATCCTGCGCCAAGGCATCACTTATCAGCTTAATACACGACTCGTGTGGGTGGATGCCACCGCCGTGGAAGAGCTGATTAGTTTGGCTAATCGGACGATAGGAGCTGATGACGAGCTAAGCATAATAGCCTATCAGAAAGCACTCTCTATGTACGATGGTATCTATCTACCCAATCGTAGTTATGAAGATTGGAGCAGTGCTGAGCGCGAGAGGATACAGCTGTTGGCCATTGGCGCTATGATCAGCTTAGGCGAGCTCATGCTGCATCATAATCCTATGGAAAGTATCCGTTTAGCGCAGCAGGCGCTGCTTATTGATGAAGTGTGGGAGGATGGCTATCGGCTACAGATGCAAGCCTATGCAGCTAAAGGTAACCGGCCAATGGTAATTAAAACCTTCAAGCAATGTGAGAAAGTGCTACATGAGGAATTCGGTATTAAGCCACTACCAGAGACGAGACGCATCTTCGAGACTGAGCAGGCTAGATGATGCGGTGATATGAAGTGTATAATCTTACTCAGATCTCTATACATACATCTCTATTAATGCCCTATCAGATAGCCTCTGATCTGAAATATAAACAGTGCGATTCCTGCAAGGATTAGAAACCAGTTCACCAATTGATAAAAAGCCTTGTAGCTTGATAATGGCTTCCATTTTGAAATAATGAATACGATCGGAATTAATGCAGCTATCTGACCTAACTCCACACCTATGTTGAAACTGACGATCTTCGCCAATACTTGATCGGTGCCTATATCGAAAGACTGAAGTCGAGTCGACAATCCAAACCCATGAATGAGTCCGAAGATAAAAACCATGAATAATAAGTTGGGTGAATTAACTTTCAATAACTTTTTAAATCCACCTAAGTTTTCGAAGCCTTTATACAGGACACTGAGAGCGATCACGGCATCTATAAGATGCTCATCTGCCTTGATCTCCAAGAAAGTAGCTCCGATCAATGTAATGCTGTGACCAATGGTAAATACAGTAATGAATCGTACTATATCTTTAAAATTATTCAAGTAGAATATGACGCCAGTAAGGAATAATAAGTGATCATAACCCGTGATCATATGTTTTGCCCCTACCAAGATGTAAGCTAATAGTCCACCACTACTCAGTATTTCTTGATCAGCTGCACTCACTCCATGAGCAGAAAGTAGCAGTGGTAAGATTAGCAATATGGTTAATAGAAAGAAGATTCGTTGTTTTACACTCATGAATATTCGGCTTTGCACTAACTTAAGATCTTGGGCGAAAATAGGATATTCTTGATGATTGAACATCAGTACTTCGATGGATAAGTCGATTATGTGGATCTATTGATGGATCTATGCAATGCGTATGATTATAGAATCGTAGAGTAGTTTAACTTATTAATTTGTTGGAGGTCATAGTCACGTTTTTAAATCATATTTATTTGTAGTACACCCAAATATTCTCTTCCCTGTATTCACCTGTGTTTTCTTCTATATTTATTTGTATTTGATTGAGCGCGCCGGGTAAAGTATACAGACCAGAAGCGTTTATCTCTTCGTGTAGCATTGATTTCCAAAAAGTGATGTCTCCTTTGAAGTTCATTGAGTTTTCACAAACGTTGACTATTTCTGCTCCAGATTTGAGGTGCGTTCTGATCCATGGATCATATGTCTTACCATCAGCTTCCATTAGTAGATAATCAGACATTTTCATGGCTGGATACTTGTGTTTCCATATAGGTCTGATGGGGATAGCAAGATGAGCATAGTCCTGGTTGGCCTTAAGTTTTTTTAGCTGTTGTATGATGATTTTGCTGTAGCCTTTACTGAGGTACTTTGTAGTAATGATAATTTGGAGTCCACCGAGCATGTTGGCTGCGGTGTGTTGTTCATAGTTACTGATGCCCTGCTTGACCATCCAGTCCCATCCTTCTCGGGGGAGCTCATCTATTGGATTATCCCAATAGCATGGGATTGTATTGGCAAATCCGATGATTTGCTGGGCATTGTCTATCAAAAAAATCTGATGATCAGGAAAGTACTGTTCTATCTTTTCCCAGTATTGATGTATAACCGCTGATTGACTGATGATAGCAGGAAACGCTGTTTCGATTGCCTGCCGATATTGCACTTCTTGACTATCAGATAGCTCGGTAAGCGTATGGCAGGTGAAATCAAGCATATAATTTAAGTTTTAGGTGATGAGATATGCGGATCGTGATTGGAATGGTTAAAATAATGCTAACAGTTCACCTTAGCTATACAGCTTTCTTTCATAGGATATTTATGTGATTTCATAGAGATAGTTAATTTATCTTTTTTATCAATATACATTTTACGTCAATTTACCAGCATCCGCATTTCAGTTTTAATCAATTGTCGATAAAGGAGAGATACATATGATGCACAACTATAAAACTTTACAAGAGATTCCAACATAAGACTGTCTTCATAAAAATTCTTTTATCCTGAGTATTATAAGTTGTAGTGCGCTGCGTCAGCTAATCCATCTTTAAGTACTTCGCAATATTGATCTGCATTAGCTGCCGTGAAACAAAGAGGAGGCTTAATCTTAAGCACATTATCGTATTTGCCGTCAGTAGAAGTTAATATATAACGGTCTTTCAGATAATGCTTGATATGCTGCGCTAATTTAGTATCTGGCTTCCCAGATTCTGTTATTAGTTCTACCCCAAGAAATAGGCCGTGTCCCCTGACATCTCCAATGCTCAGATGAAATTTTGCTAATGAAGATAATTGCTCCTTCATATACCCACCTATCTCCATAGCATTTTGGCGAAGACCTTCTTCTTCTATTACATTGAGAACAGCCTTTCCAACTTCACACGAGACAGGATTACCTCCAAAGGAGCTGAAGAACTCCATCCCATTATCAAAGGCCTCTGCTATATCCTGGGTGCATACCACAGCCGCGAGTGGATGACCATTGCCCATTGGTTTACCTAATACGACCATCTCTGGTATGACTTCGTGCATTTCATATGCCCAAAAATGGCTCCCAATCCGCCCAAAACCTGTCTGTACCTCGTCGATAATGAGAGGGATTTGTAGTTTTGATAGATATTGATGCATGCCCCGCAGATAGCCTGGTGCTAACGGAACTTGGCCGCCGCATCCCGATATGGCCTCTGCGATAAAGCCTGCAAGCGCTTGACCATGATCTATAGAATGTGCAATCCTTTGCTTGGCGTCTGCTAAATAGTCATCCGCGGAAGACATCTCTCCGTGATATAACTTAGCTAATGGTAGCTCCAATATCTGTGGTGCGATACCTGAACCTCCTCGACCGTTGTATTTATAGGGACTGACGTTGATGCCCATCTGTGTGTTACCATGGTATCCACTTTCTATGCAAGCCATTTTCTTTTTGCCAGTAAAATTTTGTGCCAACCTGATGGATAGATCGCTGGCAGCACTGCCTGAGTTCAAGAAGAAAACTCGACTCAGTGATGAAGGGAAGTAGCTCAGCAGTTGCTCTGCATATTCGCCTAAAGAATCATAATGATATCTACTATTTGTGTTCAGTATTCTAGATTGCTGGCTGATGGCTGCGGTCACAGCCGGATGACAGTGTCCGATATGAGATACATTGTTATAGGCATCTAAGTAAGTGTTACCGTAGACATCATGCATATACTGGAAGGCAGCACTGTGCATGTGTATGGGATTCTTATAACTCATCTTGATAGCTGAAGGGATCAAAGTCTGCCTCCGATTTTCCCTTCTCGCGGTCAGCGTGACAGGGTCATCGGTTTGAAAACAAGTAGCACGTAAGAAAGCATTGGTTATTTTCTTGGGACTGATGGACATCCAGTAGCGCATCATCTTCCAAGCTGGCTTTTCGCTGATCATGATATATTCAGTATCTGCACCTTCATCTTTGGCCTTAGCTGAACTGATCACGCTAGTGCACAGCCTCCCAGCTATTAGATAGTATAGTAGCTTGACCTCTTGCTTCTGCAGCGGTAGTTCATTATGATACGCGGTGATAAAGGTACAAGCGTCTACGATGGGGTTACTTGATAACATCATGATATATGTAAGCGCTATAGCTACCTCAAAAATGAGCGGGGCGTAGGCCATGTCACCAAAGTCAATGAAGCCATTAATAACATTATCGCCAATGATCACATTCTGATCATTCAAATCATTATGGATCATGGAGTGTCTTAGTAAATGAACCTTATCACCAGCTATTGCTTCGTATTGATCGAGGAAGTAGGCGACTATCTTTCTCTCGTTAGCCTCTCTGATGCAGTCAATGTCTCTCTTGCTGAGTGTTAAGTAGAGCAGATTCCATTTATCACGACGAGCTGCGACCTGATCTTGATATGCGTTGCCCATCACGAGATCCATCTTTGCTGCTTTTGCCCCAAAATCCTGAAGCAGTTCTGTAGTCATATGCTGCTGCGTCATGATGCTCCCCTCGATGTAGCTGAGTAGCCTACAGTAGGTGTCATCATCCACAGCAGTGAGGTATTGTCCATGCTTGTTTGTAATCGGTTTGGAGATATTGACGACACCGTGTTGATGAAGATAGTTCAGCACCATATTCTCAGATATGGCATTCGGTATCTCAGAGCTATCTTGATAAACTTTGAGTAGCCAGTTTCGATCTGAGCTATCGGTGACCTTATAGTTCTCGCTGATATATCCAGCTAAAGGCTTATAAGATCTGGGCTCAATGGTATAGTGGTTAAGATAGACAGCTAATTTATCCGTGGTAGAAAGTCTCATTAGATAGCTAAGCTATAGGATTAACCTGACTTTTGGAAGCTCCTATATTTCATATAAATATGGCTAACCCATTAAGATGTTACTTTCGTTCGAACAACGATACTTCACAAATTGCATTGTATTCAATGTCATTCGGTAGATGGTAGTCATATATAATCATTCTATCGTAACAGCATTTAAGATAATAACCATTTATTAAAAGGGCTTACCAAACAGAGGACCATGCATGGTGAATTATATCGTGCCTGAGGAGACTTAGAGCATAAAATAAAGATTGAAAATGAGTCTAATCTCCCAGTAGAATATTCAGATTAGTTTATTTTTGTAACCTTATTTTATTAGAATTCAGCAAAAGCTTCCACTTATGCACATCTCCGTACGTATAATCGTTACGCTATTTTTAAGCTACATATCAAGTTCTACTTATGGCCAGTCACCTAAAACATTTTACGTAGGTCATAGTCTTTCAGATGACATTCCGGACATGGTGCAGTCATTGTCAGATGATCATACGATAGTTGATTTTTCTTGGGTGTATCAATCTATACCAGGCGCACCTCTCCGCTGGCAGTGGGATCGTAAAGCTGCGATGGACTATACGGCTACGCCACTACATATTTATGGGTTTTATGATGAGAATCATGGACTTCCTGCAGGTAATTTTGATGTGTTGGTCCTGACCGAGTCGGTACCCCGGCAGATCGCCTATATAGATGAGACCTACGCATATGCTGATAGTTTCTATCGGTACGCGACGACTTATAATCCTGACCTCAGAGTTTACCTATATGAAGACTGGCATTGTTTGCAGAGTGGAACGCCAACAGGATGTGCCTATGATGTTGATAGTAATCCTTGGCGACAGCGACTCGAAGATGACTTAGCTATGTGGGAGAGCGTTGTAGATACGCTCAATGCTCGATTCCACCCAGACCCTCCTGTTTGTATGATTCCAGCAGCTCAAGGCCTCGCCACACTGTACGACTCCATTCAGGTGGGAGCTGTGCCAGGTCTGTCTCAGATCAGTGATATCTTCACTGACGATATTCATCTCACAGAGGTTGGCAAATATTATATTGCATGCATTCACTTTGCTATGATTCACGAGACCAGTCCCGTGGGTTTGACCCACCAGCTAAAAAATAGGTGGCAAAACAATTATAGCGCACCGAGCCCTGCCTTGGCGCTTAAGTTTCAAGAGATGGCTTGGGAGACAGTCATTCGATATCCCAAAAGCTGTGCAAGGGTAACGACAGCCGTGGATGTGCAGTTAGAAAGTGATGGGCTGACGCTGATGCCTAATCCCACAGCTGATGTATTTGAAATTCAAGGTTTAATCGGCCAGTACGATATAGTGATTTTGAATTCGTCAGGACAGGTATATCAGACTCTCAGTACCTCTGATGATCGCATAGAGCTAAGTCTTGAAACACTTCCAATGGGTCTATATTTTATTAAGATCGAGAATATGCTGAATCACAACATCCGAATGGAGAAAATCTTAAAGCAGCATTGATTAAGCAGGAATTTCATGGAGGATGTGAAATATATTATGAAGGCACTATTTGATGTAGACAAAGCATTGATTAATACTGCCTACATCTTTGACGCCCTTATGAAATATCGCTCCCAGATATCCTCTGACTGCAGGCCATTGATGACCACTGTGCGATTTAGCCTCAAAGTAGGGACTACAGAAATGTATGAGGATTTTAACTGTGCAAGGTAATTGTCCACTGCTTGTATCGTATGTTCATCGTTTATATAAGTGATCAACTTTTTAGATAAGCCTAAGGATATGACAACCGCTTCAAGTACCCCTAAATTACCAATATTTTGGCCCTCCTCAAAGTAGGTGTAAAATATCTGCTTTGACAATGCATACTTCTCTTCATTATCTTTGATCAGCCAGGTTAACCGATGTGCAAGAAGACTATATGGTATACTCTCAATAAGCTTATAATTAAAAGATATGTTTTCGAGAGCGGCTTCGGACTTTAAGCTTCTGCCCATGCCTGGTTTAGTTCTATTAGCGAAGCTAGATTTTGGTTCGCCCAATTCAGAGATATGAGGGTAGAGTACATAAGGGCTTATTTGGATGTGGATTTCTATTTCTCCAGCTAATCTTTGCTTAATTTTATCGAGCCTTACTTTTCCAATATAACACCATGGGCAGATGTAATCTGATATAAATTCTACATGAAGTGACGTCATGATAATAAAGTGCTGATGAATTATTAAAGAAATTCAATTACGCGTAGTTTCGTCTTTTATCCTGGCTGAAATTACCATGTTGGCTTTATCCAAAAAAAAGAGGCCGTTTCGCATAATGCAGAAACGACCTCACAGTTAAAAGGGTCAATCTAAAGTTATTATTTCCCGAATAAGCTTTTGCCAGCGTTCATGATTCCACCAGCTTTGCCTAATAAATCACCCATGCTGCCTCCGCCGACTAAGCTAGTCAGCGCATCTAGACTAAAGGCAGAATCTTCTTCTGCATCAGAGTTAAATTTCTCTTTTAGACCGTTGATAAGATCTGGTGTCGTGCTCTCAGCTTCGGCAGCTGCCTCCTCTGGCGACATTCCCTGCTCCTGCAGAGAATTTTGAATCTTACTTTTAATATTTTCTGCTAATTCACCGCTTCCTTCACCAGACTCTCCGCTTAGAAGATTTTTTATCTGCTCGATTCCACCACCACCGGTTAGTGCACCTTTGATAGTCTCCATCATGCCATTGGCACCAGCTTCAGCTGCATTTTGAGTTTCAGAAGCGCCTAAGCTGTTGCCAGCCATTTTGCTTGCTAATTGCTGCATGGCTAATCTCTTTAATTGATCTAACATTCTTAAAATTTAAATAGAAATGAATAATAATTACGATCGAAGTTAATCTCTCTACCAGGTGAAGAAGCCATTGACCATTATACTTCAGCAGTTCCTTCCTGTACAATATAAGACGCGTGAATTTTTGATAAGGTACTATTTAGAAGCCACTCACGGTCTATATTGATGTGTAGTATAGAATTTTAGAATAATTTTCGAGGACCGATTACAGCATTTAGACGAGACTCGTGTTCAGCGACTTGTGTCAAAATTTTCCTGTATCCTCATCTGACTGCTTAAAAAGAATTCTACGACTACATTAAGCATCCCGCAGCTCTCGACGTAAAATTTTCCCTACAGTTGATTTTGGTAATTCATCTTTGAAGACGACAACCTTAGGCACTTTATATCCAGTCAGATTTTCTCTGCAGTGATCTATGACTTCTTGTTCAGAGAGTGATTTATCATTTTTGACTATGAATACTTTAACCTTTTCTCCTGACTTCTCGCAGGGTACCCCGATGGCTGCGACTTCGAGCACTTTAGGAATATTGGCGATGATATCTTCTATTTCATTTGGATATACATTGAATCCAGATACAAGAATCATATCCTTTTTACGATCCACTATTTTGAGATATCCATCTTCATTCAGGACGCCGATGTCTCCCGTATTCAGCCAGCCCTCTGAGGTGATGGTCTCAGCGGTAGCTTCTGGCCTTTTATAATATCCCTTCATGACTTGAGGACCCTTAACTTGTATTTCGCCAGTTTCGCCGATTTCTTGAGGTTCGCCTTGCTCATTGACAATTCTGATATCTGTGGATGGGACTGGGATGCCTACGTATCCTACTCTAGCAAGGCCTTTAGGACTAGATGTGATTACGGGTGAGGCCTCGGTCATACCATATCCCTCACCAATTTCAGACTTGGTGACGTTAGTCCATTTTTCAGCGACTGCTTGCTGTAAGGCTGTACCCCCGGCAGAGGCAAAGTCAAACTCCGATAGATCTACACCTTCAAAATCCTTTTCATTGGCTAATGCATTATATAAGGTATTTACCCCAGTCATACCTGTGATCTTATAGCGTTCGAATTCTTTTATAACGGTCTTGAGATCTCTTGGATTGACGACCAGCACACTTAATGCTCCTGCATCCATCATTGCGAGGCAGTTACAAGTAAAAGCAAAAATATGGTACAATGGTAAAGGGCAAAGGACGATGTTATCTTTACTCTCATCCATGGTGTGATTTAGAAAGGCTCTGATCTGCATCAGGTTGGCAATAAGATTGCGATTCGTTAGCATGGCTCCTTTACTTACGCCTGTGGTGCCTCCAGTATATTGGTGGATAATTACATCTTCAGGCCCCGTAACCGCGGGTTGCAGATCAAATGACTTGCCAGCCTTTAATGCATCTTTAAATGTGGTGGTATTGGCAATTTCATATTTGGGTACCATCCTCTTGACATTTTTCACGGCGAAGTCGACCATACTACCCTTAATCCCGAGCATCTCGCCTATAGTTGTAGTGATGATAACCTTTATTGAGGTCTCATCTAATATCTTTTCTAAGTTAGCCGCAAAATTTTCTGCGATAACAATTGCTTTGACTTCGCTGTCGTTGAATTGGTGTTTCATCTCCCTGGGCGTGTACAGCGGATTAGTATTGACCACGATCATCCCAGCCTTTAATGCTCCAAAAAGTGCAATGGGATACTGTAGCAGATTGGGCATCATTAGCGCAATTTTATCTCCAGCTTCTAAGCCTCTAGATTGTAGATATGCACCGAACTGGGTGCTGTACTTATCTACATCTTTATAACTCATTTCTTTACCCATGAGTGAGAATGCACTCTTCTTCCCATATGTCTGGCACTTCTTAGTCATAAAATCTATGATACTGCTATATTCATCGGGATTAATGTTAGCAGGTACCCCACTAGGGTATATATTTAGCCAAGGTCTGGTCGCACTCATAATCTATCGTTATTTGTCTTCAGAAAAGCAAATTAATATAATTATCATGATCCTCAAGGACTTTATCATCTCTGATAGTCCCAAGAAGCAAAATTTTAGCCTAAAGCCATTTCTTACTATGTGCTGCATAGCGAAAGAATTTACGGCTTCTATTAAAACCCTGTGGTGAGAGATTACATAGGTAAAATAAGGGAGCATAATAATCGACTGGCTAAGCTGAGTGGGCGCCTGATACATCCTTTATGATCTCATTAATGATATAGTTGAACAGAAAGATGTCAAATGATCAATCATTTAGGGGAGAGAGGCTTGACAATCATATTAATTGCATACTCAAAAGATAATAGTATCTTTGCGGCCCTAAAATTATTTATTAACCCTTCTGATGAAAAGCCATCAGAATACAAATTTCAGATAATATGTCCGACGAGAAGGATTTAGAATTATCAAAAGAGGCTGCCCAACAGACAGCTCAAGAACAACCAAAAGTAGAAACTCCTCCTGTTACTCCAGAAGTTGAGGTGCAAACATTAGAAGTCCCAGCAAAAAAGATAGAGAATGCAGAAGACGCCGAAGAAGATGGCGATCTTGAAGACATCCTCAATCCAGAGGAAGTAGAACCAGAAACACCCCATGACGATTTTGATTGGTCTTTGGGTAATAAAAATGAGCTTAAGTACACTCAAGAGGAGATCGATGCTTATCTGAAAGATTATGAAAAATCTCTCAGCTCCTTATCAGCTAATGATATAGTACAAGGTAAGGTGAGTGCTATTGCAGCGGGTGATGTCATCTTAGACATTAACTTCAAATCCGATGGTCTGGTCTCATTATCAGAATTTAGAGATATGCCAGACTTAGCAGTCGGGGATATGGTAGATGTATACGTAGAAACGCAGGAAGACGAAAAGGGCCAGCTGATTCTTTCAAGAAGGAAGGCCAAGCTATTGAAAGCTTGGGAAGCACTGGTAGACTCCTATCATAATGGTACTATTATTAAAGGTACTGTGGTGAGTAAAACCAAAGGTGGATTGATTGTAGACGCTGGAGGTTTGGAGACTTTCTTACCTGGGTCTCAGATAGATATCAAACCTATAATAGACTATGATTCATACGTCGGAAAGACGATGGAGTTCAAAGTTGTAAAAATCAATGAAGTCATTAAGAATGCTGTCGTATCTCATAAAGCGCTGATCGAATCAGATCTTGCAGAGCAGAGAGAGCAGATCATTGCAGGTCTTGAAAAAGGACAAGTATTAGAAGGCATCGTGAAAAATATCACTGACTTTGGTGCCTTTATGGATCTTGGAGGTCTTGATGGATTACTATACATCACTGATATTTCATGGGGTAGAATAAATCACCCGAACGAAATATTAGAATTGAATCAGAAGGTGAATGTGGTCGTGTTAGATTTCGATGAGAACAAGAAGCGTATCTCATTGGGTATGAAGCAACTACAACCTCATCCATGGGATATATTAGATCAGGCCTTAGTTAAGGAGTCTGTTGTAAAAGGTAAGATTGTTAATATCGAAGATTATGGCGCTTTTCTGGAGATCACACCAGGCGTCGAAGGGCTGGTACACGTCTCAGAAGTATCATGGAGCAATCAGCCTGTAAATGCTCGGGAATTCTTTAATCTTGGACAAGAGTTTGAAGCTAAAGTAGTAACCATAGATAGGGAAGATAGAAAGATGTCGCTGAGTATCAAGCAGCTCTCGGAAGATCCTTGGAATAAGGTCACTCAGAAATTTCCTGTGACATCAAATCATACAGGTGTGGTGAAGAATCTGACTCCATATGGCGTATTTGTAGAGCTGGAAGAAGGCATCGGAGGTATGGTGCACATATCTGACTTGTCTTGGACTAAGCGGTACTCACACCCGTCAGAATTTACAAAAGTAGGTGAGAATATTGATATTCAGATTTTGGATATTGATGAAGACCAGAGAAAACTGTCTCTTGGACATAAACAGCTTGAAGAAAATCCGTGGGATACATTCGAAAATGTTTTCCCAATCGGATCACTACATGAGGCCACGATTGTGAAGAAAGAAGATAGAGGAGCCATCGTATCTTTACCTTATGGACTTGAAGCCTACGCACCAGCAAAACATCTAAAGAAAGAAGACGGCACTTCAGCTGGCCTTGACGAGACACTTACGTTTAAAGTGATCGAGTTCAATCGTGATGACAAAAGAATCTTAGTCTCTCACACCAGGCATATAGATGACTCGAAGCGAGATGCTGATAATACTGAGCGACAGGTAAAGCAAACCGAGAGAAGAGAGGTCAGAGAGAAAGTCAAATCACAGCAGGGCAAAGTCGAAAAAACGACACTTGGAGAGTTAGATGTGTTTTCACAACTCAAGGATCAGCTCGCTGCAGGTAATGCGGAGGCAGCAAGAGTCGCAGCGGCAGCGTCTGAAAAAGAAAAGGAAGCTCCCAAGGTAGATAAGGAAGCTCCCAAAGCGAAGGAGGAGAATGTTATTGAGACAGGTGATGTAGTCGTAGGAGCAGAGATACCGCTTCTAAAAGATAAAGCTGAAGTCGTGTCTGACGCATTATCAAAAGCTGAAGCCACTGCAGAGAAAAAGGAAGAAGCTGCGCTTGTCAACGAAGAGGCGAAGCCGGCCAAGCCTGATGATCTCAAAAAAATTGAAGGCATCGGACCGAAGATCGCTGAGTTGATGACTAAAGGTGGTATAGCTACCTTCGCTGATATGGCGGCAGCTGCACCTGAGAAACTCAAAGAGATTTTGACTGAAGCGGGTAGTAGGTACCAAATGCACGATCCGACGACCTGGCCTGATCAAGCAAAGCTTGCTGCGGAAGGTAAGTGGGATGAGCTGACCACACTACAAGACAATCTGAAAGGTGGCAAGGCATAATCAGTCCTGTCAGCTTAATTTGAAGATAAAGGCCTCATCAATTTTATTGATGGGGCTTTTTATGTATTGCTTATATGGACGCTCAGCACAAGCTATTTTCCCATTCATTATACAAGATGCGATGATATAAGCGATAGCACAGCGTAGGAGAGCCTAATAGAAGTACACAATAATAGACACGCAGCAAAGTTTGTCCACGCATGTTGTTATCTTAAACCTTAAAACTATCTTGACGTTTAGAGTGAATCATAACATACTTCGTTGAAGACAATTAACATTATAGGTTCCGGATTCTCGGGATTATCTGCGGCAGCCTACTTGGCTAAGGAAGGACATGACGTCCACATCTACGAGATGCATGAAATGACTGGTGGCAGGGCCAGACAATTTAAGGCTGAAGGTTTCACATTTGATATGGGGCCAAGTTGGTATTGGATGCCTGATATTTTTGAGCGATTCTTCAGTGACTTCGGTTATCAAGCCTCTGATTTCTATGATTTGAGGCGCTTGGAGCCTTCTTATCGAGTATTCTTTGAGGATAGCCAAGAGGATATCCCCGCTCATCCAGAAGAACTTTATGCCATGTTTGAGCGACTGGAGCCGGGCAGCGCCGATAAGCTCAGAAGCTTTCTCAAAAGCGCCAAATACAAATATGACGTTGGGATCAGCGAATTTGTGGAGAAGCCCTCGCTATCGGCCACAGAATTTCTGGATATAAGAATTTTGTCTAGCGCTATGAAGCTTAACATGTTTAGCTCTTTATCAAAAGAGGTACGCGCTTCATTTAAGAATCCTAAGCTGATAGAGCTCTTGGAATTTCCTGTCCTATTCCTAGGAGCGACACCTCAGAAGATACCTGCGCTCTATAGTTTAATGAATTATGCGGATCTTATCCTTGGGACATGGTACCCCATGGGTGGTATGTATGAGATTGTTAGAGCAATGACAAAGGTGGCTGAGAAGCAAGGAGTCAAGATACACCTAAATGCTAAGGTAGAACAGATCAACACCACTGCTACAAAAGCGGAATCCCTTCAGGTGAACGGAAATAGCTACGCATCGGACATTACTATTAGCTCGGCTGACTACCATCATACAGAGCAGCAACTCATCCACTCAGATACTCAAAGAAACTACAGTCTGAGGTACTGGAACAAAAGAGTGATGGCTCCCTCCTCACTACTCTTTTATTTGGGTATTGATAAGAAGCTTAAAAATATAAAGCATCATAACTTGTTCTTTGATAAAAACTTCGGTGTCCACGCTCGCGAGATCTATGAAGATCCTCAATGGCCGTCTGATCCCTTATTCTATGTATGTTGCCCGTCGCAGACTGACAATACTGTGGCACCCGAAGGATATGAGAATATCTTTATGTTGATGCCCCTAGCCCCAGGTATAGAAGATAATGATGCATTACGCTCTCAATATTTTGATTTGATAATGGATCGCTTAGAAAAAAGAACAGGTCAGAAGATTAAGCCACACATAATTTTCAAAAAGTCATTTTGTATTGATAACTTCAAAGAAGATTATAATGCCTTTAAAGGTAATGCATATGGTTTAGCCAATACCTTAACACAAACTGCAATATTGAAACCGAGGATTAAAAATAAAAAGCTAAAAAATCTATATTATACTGGTCAGCTCACAGTTCCAGGACCAGGTGTGCCACCCTCAATTATATCAGGAAGAGTCGTCGCTAATCAAATCATCACTGACTTAACGTAACATATGGACTTCCTCTATAATAATACATGTCTGGAATGCAGTGAGTTGATCACCAAGCGATACAGCACCTCATTTTCATTAGGCATACGGATGTTTGCTAAAGTGCTCAGAAAACCTATATGCGGTATATATGGTTTCGTCAGATTCGCTGATGAGATAGTCGATACCTTTCATGATTTTGATAAGAAAGAATTGTTAGATCGATTTAAATCAGACACTTATAAAGCCTTAGATGAGGGCATCAGTCTCAATCCAGTGCTGCATTCTTTCCAGCAAGTAGTTCATGAATATCATATAGAGAGGGAGTTAATAGACGCATTTTTGGACAGCATGTATCTGGACTTAGATTTTACGAGCTACACGCCAGAACGCTTAGATGAGTACATATATGGATCTGCTGAAGTTATCGGGCTGATGTGCTTAAGAGTATTCGTCGAGAATGATGAGGAGCTATATCATGACTTGAAAGATCCAGCTAAGCGATTAGGAGCCGCCTTTCAGAAGGTCAATTTTCTGAGAGATATGAAAAGCGATTATTTGGAAAGAGGGAGAGTGTATTTTCCTGATATAGAATTTGAGCACTTTACAGAAGAGCAGAAGCGCCTTATAGAGCAAGATATTGAAGAAGATTTTGATGCTGCTTACGCTGGGATTGTCAGATTACCAGAATCTGCTCGTCTTGGTGTCTACTTGGCATACAGGTACTATCACAAATTATTTAGTAAAATTAGCTATAGCCCGGTCGCTTTAGTGAAGGAAGAGCGTATCCGAGTTCCTAATAGGCTGAAGGTGATATTACTGGCAAAATCAACTTTACGGCATAGAATGAATATGTTGAGTCGATAGGCTGGGAAAAGAATAAAAATAATTCACAAAAGCCTATCTCGTAAGTAATTCATAAACAGGCATTTATGGACGGGAGGAAAAAAAGCTAAATTAAAGTTGAAAAAAAACTGCTCAGAAACTTGGTTTAATGTGTGATGTGTGCGTATCTTTGCGGTCCCTTAAGAAATAAGGAAAAAGTTATTTGACATGTTGGAGAGAAAAGTTATTTGAAAAGATAACTAGCACTTTTTATAAAAATAGTGAGATAAGAGAAACGTAAATCAAAAGAGTTTCAAGGGTTAAATTGGCCATAATTAGATTTGTCCTTCGAGCAATCGAAGACTAAAAATATTTACTATGGAGAGTTTGATCCTGGCTCAGGATGAACGCTAGCGGGAGGCTTAATACATGCAAGTCGAACGGTAAGGTCAGAGCTTGCTCTGATACACGAGTGGCGAACGGGTGAGTAACGCGTACACTACCTACCATTAAGTGAGGAATAGCCCTGGGAAACTGGGATTAATACTTCATAATATTGTTTATTACTAAGCAATTAAAGCTCAGGCGCTTAATGATGGGTGTGCGTACTATTAGATTGTTGGTGAGGTAACGGCTCACCAAGTCGACGATAGTTAGGGGGCGTGAGAGCGTGACCCCCCACACGGGTACTGAGACACGGACCCGACTCCTACGGGAGGCAGCAGTAAGGAATATTGGACAATGGGCGAGAGCCTGATCCAGCCATCCCGCGTGCAGGACGACTGCCCTATGGGTTGTAAACTGCTTTTATATACCAAGAAACGCCAAGATTTATTTTGGCCTGACGGTAGTATATGAATAAGCACCGGCTAACTCCGTGCCAGCAGCCGCGGTAATACGGAGGGTGCAAGCGTTATCCGGAATCACTGGGTT
>ENA-ORXM01000304-ORXM01000304.1-marine-metagenome-genome-assembly--contig:-NODE-304-length-95621-cov-20.298271_pt1 | contig 95621 bp, 81 predicted proteins | sample MGYA00237867_ERZ511480 | MGnify/ENA primary metagenome ERZ511480 (study PRJEB26309, sample SAMN06266103) | marine metagenome | isolation source: Algal blade | place: United Kingdom:Sidmouth, United...
CCAGCAAGAGGTGGCGGAAAAACACATAATTTTTATTCATCACTAGGGCCAACTATTGAAGATAAAGAAGTACAAATCACTATACAAGGACAAACTGTAAGTTCTAATTTTGGAACTTTAAACTCATCACAATACAACCTTGAACAACTAATAACCTCCGGGTTGAAAAACAGAATTGATGGCGAGAAAAACAAATTATCTGACAACGATAGGTTTGTTATGAATGAACTTGCAGTTAGCAGTTACGAAACTTATAAAGATTTTAAAAGTCACCCAATGTTTATTCCTTATTTGGAACGCATGAGTACTTTAAAATACTATGCTAAAACCAACATTGGTAGCCGTCCATCAAAAAGGGGGACATCGGATAAATTAGTATTTTCAGATTTAAGAGCCATCCCTTTTGTAGGCTCTTGGAGTCAACTAAAACAAAATGTACCAGGTTTTTATGGTGTAGGCACAGCATTAAAAGCTTTCGAAGACAAAGGTGAGTTTGAAAAAGTTGAACAACTCTACAACAACTCCAAATTCTTTAAAACACTATTAGAAAATAGTATGATGTCTTTAACAAAGTCGTTTTTTGATTTAACCAAATACATGGCAGAAGATGAAGAATTTGGTGATTTTTGGAAAATTATTTTTACAGAATACGAAACTACAAAACGCTTACTTTTAAAACTTACAGGTTATAAAGAATTAATGGAGAACGAACCAGCTGGAAAAGCCTCTATACAAGTAAGAGAGTCTATCGTTTTACCCTTATTAACGATACAGCAGTTCGCTCTGAAAAAAATTCAAGAGTTCGAAAAAGCTGGTGTTGATAAAGATAATCCAGAAAAGCTTATTTATGAAAAAATCGTAACACGTTCTTTATTTGGCAATATTAATGCTAGTAGAAACTCAGCTTAAATATTTAATATCTGAGAAAAACGTAAGCCTTCATTTATATAAATGAAGGCTTTTTTTAGTTCATTTAGGCTAATAAATTATAAAAAAGTTTTAGTTTTAGGCACGACTATCAAATACCAAGAATCATTTTTGCGATCCAGAAATAGAGTAAAATGCCCAAAATATCGTTACTTGTAGTTATAAATGGGCCTGTTGCTATGGCTGGATCTATACCGCGTTTGTTTAAAAATAAGGGGACAAATGTTCCGATAAGACCAGCAACGATTATTACGGCTACAAGCGATGCGGATATGGCCAAGGCGGTAATCATTTCACCTTTAAAAGCCCATATAAATAGGAAGAGGAATAGGGCGAGTATGAAACCGTTGAGGGCTGCGAGAAACATTTCTTTTATTAAACGGCTATTGACGCTGCCACGAACATCATCATTGGCTAAACCTTGAACAATAATGGCGCTAGACTGTACACCAACATTCCCTGCCATGGCTGCAATTAAAGGTGTAAAAAAGAACAGAACAACTGCTTTGCCTGTAAATAATCCTTCAAAACCCTCCATAATCAAAAAGGCACCTATACCACCAACGAGCCCTAAAAATAGCCATGGTAGGCGGGCTTTTGTGAGCTGTAAAATAGTATCATCTGCTTCAACATCACCTGTTATACCTGCTGCCATCTGGTAATCTTTATCGGCTTCTTCTTTTAAAACATCTACAATATCATCAATTGTGATTCTGCCCAAAAGCACTTTATTATCATCACTCTGAATTACAGGAATAGCCTCCAGATCATACTTTGCCATGATTCTTGCTACCTCTTCAGGTTTTTCATTAACGTTTACAAAATCTACGTTTACCTTAACTAAGTCTGATATTTTCTGTTCGCTTTTGGCAACTATTAAATCTTTTAAGGAGAGTCGACCTATTAATTTTTCTTCTTTATTTACCACGTAAATTGAGTGTACACGGGTAACATCTTTGGCTTGGCCGCGAATTCTGCGCATACAGCCTGCTACCGTCCAGGTTTCATAAACTTTTACAAGCTCTTTTGCCATGAGGCCACCTGCGGTATTTTCATCATAAGCTAAGAGTTCTGTGATTTCTGCCTTATGCTCTTGGTCTTCAATTTGGCTGATGACATCTCGCTGACGTTCTTTTGGTAATTCTGCGATGATATCCGCGGCATCATCTGTATCCAACTCTTCAACTTCTTCGGCAATTTCTTTTGCGGAAAGATTTTTTAAAACTTTTTCCCGATTGTCCTCATTTATTTCCATGAGGATGTCTGATGTGGTATCGGAATCTAAAAGTTTAATAACATATACGGCTTCTTCTAGATTTATTTCATCTAAAATTTCAGCAATATCGGCATAGTGAAACCCATCGAGTAGTATTTTAAGTTCTTTATCATTTTGTTGTTCGATAAATAACTCGACCTTCTCCACGAGTTCATCAGTTAATTGAAATTGTATATTTTCGCTTTCTTCTGACAAATGAAAAGTTTTAATAATTTATTCGTCCTCTTCAATTAACTGCGTAAGTGCTATAAAAGCTTGAACACTTAATTGTTCCGGACGTTTGCCAAAGATACTATTTGCTTTTAAATTATCTGATAAATTGAATGTTTTTAAACTGTTACGCAAGGTTTTTCTACGTTGTTGAAAAGCGGCTTTAACAACTTTAAAAAAGAATTTTTCATCGCATGGTAAGGCATAATCTGCTCTTCTCGTAAGCCTTAAAACACCGGAATCTACTTTTGGGGGTGGATTGAAAACATGTGGCGGCACTGTAAATAGATACTCCGCGTTGTAGAATGCCTGTGTCAATACAGATAGTATTCCATATACCTTGCTACCTGATTTGGAGCATATACGTTGTGCTACTTCTTTTTGAAACATCCCAGAAAATTCTGGAATTTGGTCTCGCATTTCTAGAGTCTTAAAAACAATTTGTGTAGAAATATTATAAGGGAAGTTGCCTATAATAGCGAACGGTTCATTATTAAAAACGTGGTTTAAATCATACTTTAAAAAATCCTTTTCTATTATTCTCGGTGCCAGATTAAGATAATTGGCTTGCAGGTATGTAACCGATTCCGTATCGATCTCTATAACGTAGGTGGTATAGTTTTTTTTCAGTAAATATTTAGTTAATACACCCGTACCAGGTCCAATCTCCAAAACATTTTTGTAACTATTTAAAACAAGCGTATCTGCTATTTTCTCTGCTATAGACTCATCATTTAGAAAGTGCTGCCCTAAATGTTTTTTTGCTTTAACCTGATGTTGATTACGATTATACGACACTTATTATTGCTTGTTTTGTGTGAAATACGAAGATATGGAACTAAATTCCGAAAACTAAGTAACAACGCTTATTTTTAGGGAGATGCCAAGTAGCTTAGCAAAGCTCTTTTCACAGCTGTTGGGTTTTTTTAATGTCTATTTGAAGTTTACCGTATATTCATCTACAATGGCAAGCTCCGTTCTAAACGTAAGCATTTTATCTGCAAATTTTTTCAGGCCTTCGCTTCTTAGTTTTTCGGCGTCTTCTTTATAATAAGCCTCTAAAGCTTCTCGCGAGTAAGAGCGGTATTGAACAGAATACGTGACACCACCCATATCCTCTTCCACCAAAACTTTAGTCAAGGTTGCCTTTTCAAACTTCCCAGTACCTAAAACTTTGGGAATATGTGCCTTGATCCATGTGAGCCATTCCTCATGAATAGACTCGTCTATATTTGCTGTTACGTTGTAAATAATCATGACATGTTATTGTGTTTTATTGGAGTGTCTAGTTTATCGCATCGCCTCGTAATGTCCTGTATCGTTTTCTAGCATCTACAAAATAAATACTATCGGCATGATTAAAAATAATTTGTTCAAATAAAGCTTTTGCCTGATCAGGAAGGTTTAAGTGCTTTTCATAAATTTCCGCCAAACAAAAAAGTGCATCATCAATTAAGATACCTTCGCTATAATTTTCAATAATACGTTCATAGTTTACTTTGGCTTTATCAAAATGATTGTTTAACTTAAAAAGCTGGGCCTGCTTAAATAAGGCTTGCGGAATAATGGGTTCTGTTTTATGTTCATTAAGAATTTTATCCAATAACATAATAGCTTCATCATTCCTGTTTTGAAATGCCAATAAATCTGCTTTTGCATACTGCTTTAACGCTGTTTGAAGTGAATCTTCATATTTATTATCTGAAATCAATAGTTTTAAATCCAACGCATCATTCGCTATAAGTTGTGAGGTTGAAGCCTTTAAGATTTTAAGTTGGGATTCTGCCCATTTAAAATCGCCTTTATAATAACTTGCCTTAGCGACTTTAAAACGTGCCTCTTGAGATATAGTACTATTTTTGAGATTACGTTGAATTTGGGTGTAATAAATTAAAGCCTTACTGAACTTTTCCTGAAGCACAAGAATATCTCCCAATTCCAGTTTAATACGCGCTTTTTCCAAAGTGGCTAGTGGTTGCCTTAAACTATTTTCTAAAAAATCCGTTGCATTGTCTGTTTCATTTAAATAAAAGGCCAAAAAGTGCGCATAAGCTATTTGTAATTCTAGGGTTTCAGCTTGGTTTCCGTAAGTTTCCAATAATTCAAGATAGTTGTTTTTAATAGCAGCATAATTGGATTTTGAGCTTTCCCTAATTTTTATCTTCATCACATTTTGGTGTGCCTGAAGTTTTGTTTTATTATCTTGAGCAGTTTCAATAATGTAATTAAAAATAGTTTTGGCTAACTCGTTTTCATATTCAGATGAAGCAATTTTAGCAATTTCTATAATCCGATTTAGGCTTTCCGGTTGCCTTTTATAAATCGCTTTTTCTTGGATAAATGCTTTTTTAAAATCTTTTTGTTGAATGAATAGCCAACTTAGCAACTCGTTCCAAAGTATATTTGGCTCTTGTTGATTTTTTTTTAAGAGCAATTTACGAAACAACAGATTGTTTTCATTATCGGCATCCTCAGTAATAAATTCGTTTACCGCTCGTTTCACATTCCTAACAACTGCAGTATTGGACTCCGCAAAGTTTAGGTAGCTATTAAACATCTTTTCAATATGGCCTTGCTCGCCATATATTTGTGCAAGTTGTACGTTAAAATTAAAATCTGGGTTTAAAATACTAGCTTTTTCATAAGATATTACAGCTTCATCCAACAGTGAGTGGTTTTGAAAACTTTTAGCTATACCAAACACATGACTTGCTTTTTCGTCGATAATTGCAATCGCTTTTTTGTAGTTTTCATTTGCTTTTTGCAAGTTGTTTTTTAGTTGGTAATTATACCCTAACTCTACAAGAAACGCGGGATAGTTTACACGTTCTATTAATTCCAGAATGAATTTTTCAGCTTCGTCATATTGTTCTAGTTGTTGATATGTGTTTATAACGTTATTGATATAGGTAATATTTGAAGACGATTTAGCATACAATTTCTTATATTCTACCAATGCTTTTTCATAGTCCCCATTTTGGAAATAATCCTTAGCAAGTGTCGCATTTTGGGAATACAAAACACCAGAAATTAACAAACAAAAAAACAAAATATATCGCATGTGGTAAATATAAGAAATGTAAGGTGTTGATGTTGTACATAATTAAATTTTTTAATAATTGAAAGCGCATGACCATAAGCATTAGTTCAATTCCTTTTTAAATATATTGAACTAAAAAGTGCCCGATAAAATCGGGCACTTACCAACCAAAACAATTTTCTATTAACTACTTGTTAATTAAATACTCGATTGGGGACAGTCTTTATTTCTTATAAATTTCTATATAGAGAAACGACTATTTTTTATACTTAGTATTATATCTGTAGCTATTTTATATAAAACACGTTTTACTCTATGCCATTTTAATCGTTTTATACAACAAAAGTTACAGAGGTGTCAACTCATTTTTATTTGATATTGACGGGTTTAGAGTTAGATTGCACTCATATTTCTATTCATCCGCAATGGTTGTCTTAGAATCTTCGGAATTGGAATCTGAAGTCAAAACTTTGGTAGCAAAAAAAATTAAAATAATTAATAGTACAATGCGTAATGCATTCTTCATAATGAGTTAGGTTAATAAAATTTGGTTAAGCGAACTTGAAAAAAAATTATTAAAAAAATGAAGAAACACATTAAAATTCGTCAAACAGCAATGTTAATTTGTATTTCATCGGTAAAAAATAATAATTACCATAAATTTGTAGGTTTTTACTTTAATTTATTATTTTGAATCCAGTATACTGCTGAAGCACTTCAGGAATAAGAATGCCCTCTTCAGTTTGGTAGTTTTCTAGTATTCCAGCGAGTACTCTGGGTAATGCTAAAGCGCTTCCATTAAGGGTGTGCGCAAATTCATTTTTACCATCACTATTTTTAAATCGAAGCTTTAAACGATTCGCTTGGAACGTTTCAAAATTAGATACAGAAGAAATTTCTAACCACCTATCTTGAGCTGTAGAAAATACCTCAAAATCATAAGTAAGTGCAGCTGTAAAAGATGTGTCACCTCCACATAAGCGCAAAATCCTAAATGGCAATTTAAGATCTTTTAAAATATCTTTTATATGATCTACCATGCCATAAAAAGCATCATAAGATTTGCTAGGGTGCTCTACACGAATAATTTCTACCTTATCAAATTGGTGGAGCCTATTTAAACCTCTTACGTGTGCGCCGTAACTTCCTGCTTCACGACGAAAACATGGCGTATAACCGGTAATACTTTGCGGGAGTTCGCTTTCACTCAAAACAACATCTCTAAAAATATTTGTTCCAGGTACCTCAGCAGTTGGTATTAAATACAAATTATCTTCGGTTACATGATACATTTGCCCTTCTTTATCTGGTAATTGCCCTGTACCAAATGCAGAATCTTCATTTACCATAAGTGGTAATTGATATTCGGTATAACCCGCAGCTGTATTTTTATCTAAAAAATAAGCAATTAATGCACGTTGTAGTCTTGCACCTTTACCTTTATATACCGGAAAACCTGCCCCTGCAATTTTATTTCCTAATTCAAAATCTATAATGTCGTATTTTTTTGCTAATTCCCAATGAGGCAAAGCTTTGTCATGTAATTTTGGAATATCACCTTCTTTATAAACCGCTTCGTTATCTAATTCCGAATGACCACGAACCACTGAATCATGAGGTACATTTGGTATTTTGTAAAGCAACTCGTTTAAAGCTTCTATCTTATCGTTTAAGGCTTCAGAAAGTGCTTTTGAGGCATCTTTTAATTGACTTGTTTTTTCCTTTAAAAGATTCGCTTTTTGAGCTTCACCAGATTTATACAAGTTTCCTATTTCTTTTGATAAGGTGTTGGATTCAGCTAAAGTATTATCTAACTCCGTTTGAATACGCTTTCTATCTTCATCAAAAGTAATAACATCATTAATCATTTGTTTGGCATCAACATTTCTCTTTGCTAACCCTGCAATAACTAATGTTTTGTTTTCTTTAATAAAAGGAACCTGTAACATGATTTAAAAATTTAAGCAACAAATTTAATGAATTGAATATATAATCAATCTTCTTTTGAGGGTAAAATCCAATTGTTGTGCTTAAAAACATGCCACTTAACACTGGCTATATCAATATCAGGATTTATTAACGTTTTGTATGGTTTTCCATTAACGCTAATTTTTGCGTTTATATAAACCGCTACATCTTCTCCTTTATCTTTAAAATCTTGCTTTAAGCGTTGTGCAAATTGCCAGATTACATCTGGTTTCGCACTTGCAGATCTGATTTGTTTTTTACTCAAATAGTTATCTAATTTAATATGTATACGCTTTTTAGTACGCTTGTTTTCAACTATATAAGAGGTTTTTCCACTTTTTGAACGAAGCATCATACGCCATGAAAGTCTGTGGCCCTCTTCCGTCCAAAGCACATTATCTTCAATAAAATGATGTCTTAGCGGCAAACCAATTTGAATTAAAAAATAGATACCAAAAATTATAATTATTGGTTGTTTTGATTTTGGAATGATAATATCATACAATTTGTAAAACGGTTTCTTTTTTAAAAACAATTTTTGAATTTTTTCAGCAGGAAAAAAAAACAGAGTAAATGCTAAAGATAAATATGGAAAAATGCCTATTTGAAATACAATTGAATTAAACAGATGAAAGAAAATGGATACTATAAAGGCATATTTTCTTGTAGGCTTAAATAGCAGCAAAGGCACAATTAAACCATCAAATAAAATACCACCATAAGCTAAAATATATTGCAACCATTTTTGTTGGAGTAAATCGCCAATGAGAAAGTAATGTTTTTTCCCACTCATTAATATCTTTATAACTGAACCATCTAGCCAGTCTGGATAAATTTTGGCTATAGATGCATAGGTATACACAATAAATAACTGAAGGATAATGACTATACGACACCATTGCGGCATGGAATAACATGTAATTTGGGGGTTTAGTTTAGCATCAAAAGAAGCGTATTTATGTGCTGGCAAAAAAACCATAATGGCACTTAAAAGCATTAATAAATAATAATGATTATTATACGATGATTTTTGCATTAAATAGGTTGCAGACCACATTAATGTAAAAGCTAACATACTAAATCGGTACTTATAGCCCACCATAATTAGTAACCCAAAAAAACCCATTATGGCATAGTAAAAATACATGCCAGTTCCTGGTAATGGTTGTAAAAACTCAAAACCTATAAAATTAAATGTAAAATCTGGCTCAACTAAAGTACGTTTTATCCAACCTGTAAAAATAGCACCAACAGTTTCTAAGAAACAAAGTAGACCGAAAATAACCCTGAAAACTACCAAGGCTGAATTGTCAATATGTTTAAATAACCAATTATTCAGCATTTTGACGTGAAATAAATAGTAATGCTGCTTCTTTATCTTTTGCTAATTGATTTTTTAAAGCTTCAACCGACTCAAATTTTTCTTCTTCCCGGATACGGTGGAGTAAATCTATTTTTAAAACACTTTCGTAAATATCGTTTTCAAAATTAAAAAAGTGGACTTCAATAGTTTGTTTACTACCATTAACGGTTGGGTTCATACCTATGTTCATCATCCCATAAATTTTAGCACCATTAATTATTGAACTTACAATGTAAGACCCCTGTTTAGGAATAATTTTATAATTCTCTTCAATTTCAATATTAGCTGTAGGGAACCCAAGTTCTTTTCCTAAGCCTCTGCCCTTCTTAACTTTTCCTGTAAGCATAAAATGATACCCTAAAAAGGCATTCGCTTTTTCTATCTCGCCTTCATCTAAAGCTTTTCTTATTTTTGTTGAGCTTACTGCAACTTCATCAATATCTTGAGCAGAAATCTCTTCGACTTCAAAACCGAACGTTTCGCCGTAAGTTTTTAAATTATTAATATCTGCATTTCTATTTCTGCCAAATCTATGATCATAGCCTATAATTACCTTTTTTGCGTTTAGTTTTTCGACTAAAATCTGTTTTACAAAATCTTCGGCCGAAAGTCTTGAAAAATCATGAGTGAATTTTTTAATAAGTAAGTAATCCAAACCTAATGCGTCTAAAATAACACGCCGTTCGTCAATTGTGTTTATTAATTTAATATTTGAATCCTTTTGAAGTACCATTCGCGGATGCGGAAAAAAAGTAAGAATCACAGATTTTAAGTGCGCTTGTTTTCCAGTATTAACTAAGCGGTTTATTATTTTTTTATGGCCAATGTGTACACCATCAAAAGTACCAATTGTGACTACGGCTGCTTCGGTAGGTTTGTAGGATTCTATGTTTTTTACTTTACTCATTTAATGGCTCAAGGTATTTGAATGAACTAAAAAAATAGATTTATTATATTTGGTAAAATTAATTGCCCCTTAAAAACTATTTATGAAAACAAAACTACATTATGTTTTAACAATTGCAATGCTTTTGTTTGTATTTTCAAGTTTTGCTCAAAATCTGACATGGAAAGAAGTTAAAACTGTAAAATATTCACAAAAATTATCGGATTTAAATTTAAACAAGAATGAAATAAGTTTGTTTAAACTTGATATAGTTTCCTTTAAAAAACAGATTGCTTCCTCACCGTTAAAAGGTTTAGTAAAAACAACACAAACAAAAGCAATTAATGTTCCAGTACTAAAAGGAAAATCAGAAAGTTTTATGCTCTATGAAGCATCCGTTTTGTCTCCAAAACTTGCAGCGAAATACCCAAATATAAAATCTTACGTAGGTGTTAGTATCCAAAACCCAAATACGAGATTGCGCATGAGTGTTTCCCCCAAAGGAGTTCAGACCATGATATCCTATGTAGGGAGGCCAACTGTTTTTATGCAACCCATAGCAAAAGGTTCAGATACTTATGTGGTGTATGAAAAGAAATCTAAAAACAAATTAAAAAATCGCTTTCAATGTAAAACTATTGATGCGATTGAAAAAAAATTCAGTAAATCTAGTACATCATCAAAAATAAATGAAGGTGGTGCAAATAATAAAACGTTACAAAAATTTAGAATAGCTATATCTACAACTGGGGAATATACAGCCTATCATGATGATGGAAACGAAGCAAACGGAGATGCTGTTGCTGATGCTCTGGCCGCAATAAACGCAACATTATCCAGAGTTAATCAAGTGTTTGAAGCAGATATGGCAATTAGGTTTGAGTTGGTCGATGCAACTCAACTTATTTATACAGACGCTTCTACAGATCCTTACTCAATTGCTTCTGTAGGTGTAGATTCAGATAATAGTAATAATATTAACGGATGGGGGTTACAGGTTCAAAACACATTAACCACAGAAATAGGCAATGCGGCTTATGATATTGGTCATTTATTCGGTGCTTCAGGAGCTGGCGGAAGTGCTGGTTGTATTGGTTGTATTTGTGAAGATGATTCGGCATCTACAAATGATAAAAATAAAGGAAGTGCGTTTTCATCGCCATTAGATGGAATTCCTGAGGGTGATACGTTTGATATTGATTTAGTTATCCACGAGTTAGGCCACCAAATGGGGGCCAACCATACATGGGCTTTTGACACTGAGGGAAGTGGCGTAAATTCAGAGCCCGGTAGTGGTACAACTATAATGGCATATGCAGGACTTGAGGGCCAAAATAATGTAGAACTCAATAGTGATGATTATTTTCATTACTATAGTATCAAGCAAATATTAGATAATGTAAATACAAAAAGCTGTCAAACCACTGAGCCTATTAACAACAACCCTCCAATTGCTAATGCTGGAAGTGATTATAATATTCCTAAAGGTACAGCTTATATTTTGAAAGGGGCTGCAACAGATGTTGATAGTGGAGACAACCTCTCTTATTGCTGGGAACAAATAGATAGCGGCTTAACTTCCTATCTAAATTTTGGACCAGATTTAACTTTTAGTTCTATGAACAGATCATTGCCTCCGTCTAGTAATCCAGATAGGTATATTCCAAAATTTTCAAGTGTTTTAAATGGAGATATAACGCAATCAAACCCAGTATTAGGAAGCGATTGGGAAACGGTTTCAAATGTAGCAAGGACTTTAAATTGGGCATTAACGGTTAGAGATAGAGCCCCAATAGCTCCCGCTGGAGGACAAACGAGTTACGATAGGATGCAAATAACTGTTGAAGATGTCACCCCTTTTTCCCTTAAAAATCCTGTATTCTGGGCGCAAGGATCTACACAAATTATAGAATGGGTTGTTGGGCAAACAAATAACGCTACAATAAATTGCCAAAATGTAAATATTAAATTATCTATTGATGGCGGATTAACGTTTCCAACCACCATTGCTTTTAATACTCCTAATGTAGGTTCTTTTTCTTATACTGTTCCTGCAATTTCAAATACCTCGAACGCAAGATTGTTAATTGAAGCCGCGGATAATATTTTTTATGACGTTTCAGATTATAACTTTTCTATTTCAAATGAACCCGATTTTTTTATAGTTGAAGAGGTTTTTAATCCAATTGATTGTGGTGACACAACTGTTGTGTACAATTTTGATTATGAAGTGGCTAATGGTTTCTCTGACAACACAGTATTTAGTGCATCAGGTATGCCTGGTAATGGAACTGTTTCTTTTTCCCCAGAAAGTAGATCTAATTCTGGGAATGTCACCATGACAATTAACAATTTAGATGGTGTTATCCCCAATAATTATAATATAATAGTAACTGGTACCGTAGCATCATCTCCTTCAAAAACAAAAAGCACCACTTTTGATCTTCCTTTTTTCAATAGTACATGTACTTCTGAAGGCAATGTAGAATACAACACAGGTACAACTCTAGTACAATTTAACACCATTAACAATCAATCTTCCGAGGTAAAACAATCGGGATATACTTTTTATAATAGTTCTAATACTGATTTAAATAGAGGAAGCGCATACAATTTAAATATTAATGTAAATACGGATGGTAATTTTACAACAAATACAATAGCATGGATAGATTGGAACCAAAACTGTGAATTTGAAGCAGGTGAAACCTATAATATGGGGGATGCTACAAACATTACAAACAGTGCAACAGCGGAAAGCCCACGTTCCATAACCATTCCCAATAATGCTGTATTAGGAAACACATTAATGCGTGTTTCCACTAAATATACTGGGGATTCAGGTGCAGAAGCGCCTGCTCCATGCGAAAATGGTTTTGATGGTGAGGTTGAAGATTATATAATTAACGTCATGCCAACATTGTATATCGAGGAGTATGGTTTTGAAAATTTTTCAGTTTATCCGAACCCTAGTGACGGAGACTTTACTATTCAATTGAGTACATCATTATCTAATGAAATTAATGTTGGAATATTTGATTTGAGAGGCCGTGCTATATTTAGTAAACTTTATAATGAAGGTGGAGATTTTAAAAAAACAATAAGACTAAAAAATGTTCAATCCGGTATGTATATTTTAAACATAAGTAATACATTACGACAAATAACAAAAAAAATTATTATTAATTGATTGATACAATTTAAGTTGTAAACTTAGGAAAATGAGCTAACTGTTATATCTATTTTTATAGCCGACTTAAAGGCCCTTTGGAATTGCTTCAATCAATTTTTTAGTGTATGCTTTTTGGGGGTTACTATATATCAGATCGGCATCATCTAACTCTTCAATTTTACCATTATTCATAACCAATAATTGATCAGAAACATATTTTACAACAGCTAAATCATGAGATATAAAGATATATGTAAAACCAAACTCGTTTTTTAATTCATTAAGTAAATTTAGAACTTGTGCTTGAACGGAAATATCTAAGGCAGAAACCGATTCGTCACAAACAATCAATTTTGGTTGTAACGCTATTGTTCTAGCTATACCAATACGTTGGCGCTGCCCACCTGAAAACGCATGTGGGAACCTATCAAAATAATCTTCAGATAACCCTACACGATTTAAAATATCAATCACTTTTTCTTTTCTTTCTTTGTCAGAATTATAAAGTTTATGAACTTTCATGGGTTCCATAATAGCTTCGCCAACAGGTATTCTAGGATTTAAAGAAGAGTAAGGATCTTGAAATATAATTTGTATATCTTTTCTAAGCCTTCTAACGGAAGCTTTTGATAGTTTGGTAATGTCAACGCCGTTATATAAAATAGCTCCTGCGGTGGCTTTATCTAGTTGTAAAATAGCATTGCCTAAAGTAGATTTTCCACAACCAGATTCACCTACCAAGCCAAGAGTTTCGCCTTTATATAGTTTAAAACTTACACAATCAACAGCTTTAAAATATTCAGCTTTGGAAAACCAACCAGATTTGGTTATATATTCTTTTTCAACATTTACAACTTCTAAAAGTGGTGTTTTACTGTAAAGTTTTTTGTGGTTTTCTTTACGCTGTTCCTCTGAAATAATCTCAGATGGTATTTCATTATTCAAGAAGTCCTGAATGGTTGGTAAGACTTTTAAACGCGTATTTAAAGATGGACGAGAGTTTATTAATGCTCTGGTATAATTATGTTTTGGGTTTTTAAAAATAGCTTCAACCAAACCTTTTTCAACAATGTTACCCTTATACATGACCAAAACACGGTCTGCTATTTCAGATAGCAAAGCCAAATCATGAGTAATAAATATAATACTCATTTTTGTTTCGATTTGTAAAGCTTTTAATAAAGCGATAATGTCCTTTTGTACGGTAACATCCAAAGCCGTGGTAGGTTCGTCAGCAATTAAAATATCCGGTTTACAAGCTATGGCCATAGCAATCATAACACGTTGCTTTTGCCCACCAGAAATTTCATGGGGGTAGGCTTTAAAAATACGCTTAGGTTCAGGTAATTTTACTTTTTCAAAAAGCAAAAGCGTTTCTTCTTTTCGCTGCTTTTTTGATAAGCTTGTATGTTGTAACAATATTTCTTGAACTTGCTTTCCGCAAGTCATTGATGGGTTTAATGAACTCATGGGTTCTTGAAAAATCATCGCTATTTTATTGCCTCTTATATTTTGAAACCCTATTGGAGAAAGTTGCGTTAAATCAGTATTATTATATATAATTGACCCCGTATTTATAGTAGATAGTTTTTTAGGAAGTAAACCTAAAATAGCAAGAGAAGAAACTGATTTTCCAGATCCAGATTCTCCAACTACACCCAATATTTCATTTTTATTTAATGCATATGATATGTTATGGATAACTTCATTTTTACCGAATGAAATGGATAAATTTTTGATTTCTAGAATTAAATTCATCTATAAACTTGGAATATTTTTACTCAAATATACTAAATAGAAAATTTAACTTTTAGGTAAAGCAAATAAGACTTTTATGATTTGTGGGTACTTTCTTCTTAAGTATTGTGGGAAAACCATAAAAGGTATAGCAATCAATAAATCAGTTTAAAAAAATACAGTTTTTAAAAAAAATAGAATTATTTTAAATCCTGTAATTAACCTTAATTAACCAACTTTTATGAAAACGAATATTTTAGCATTATTGACACTTTTTTACGTTTTTTATGCTTTTTCGCAAACGCCGGGAGTTTCCACTTATTATCAACAAACCAATGGAGACTCTAGGCAATATATTGAGTACATACCAGGTAACCTCCCAATAATTATTTCTGCACCTCACGGGGGAGTAAAACAGTCCGGTCAAACCATTGGGGGCACTTTTTATCCAGATAATGATAGTACGTTGCCAGATAGAAATTGTGGAACTAACGAACGTGATGATAATACTGAAATTCTAGTTAGAGAAATTCAAGAAGAAATTTTTGCATTAACAGGTTGTTACGCCCATGTTATAATAAATAATTTGCATCGCTCTAAATTAGATCCAAATAGATCGCAGACTGAAGCGACTTGTGGTAATGCTAATGCTGCTGACCATTGGAATGCATTTCATAATTTTATAGATCAAGCAAGCACAAGCGTAGAAACCAATTGGGGCAAAGGGCTGTATATTGATTTACACGGGCAAAGCCACTCTATTCCTAGAATAGAATTAGGGTACAATATATCTAATAGCGAATTAAATAACGCAAACCTTAATGCTAGTAATATTACCAATAAATCGACTATTAGGAACTTGATAACTTCAAATTTAGGGGGCTTGAGTCATGAGGCGCTTGTTAGAGGTAATGAAAGTTTAGGTGCCAAATTAAAGGGTACAGCAGGCACTTTTTATAATGCCAATGTTAATTCAGGGTGTAATGTGTCATCAGGCTATAGAGCGATTCCAAGTAATTTTGATAGCGGAGCCTCCAATAGTTGTGATGATACAAGACCTTTTAGCAACTCTTATTTTGATGGTGATTTTTATAATAATAGAAGACATGGATCTGGTCCTGCCGCAGCAGACGGTATTGGAGGAAGCGGAGACATTGATGGTATTATGTCTGAAGTAAACAGGCGTGTTAGAGACTTAGGGACGTATAAAGGGAATGTTTATGATTCTCGACCTCAAACACTACTCCCCTTCGCAAAAGACTATGCTGCCGTACTTTTAGATTATATAGATACGCATTATAACGATTTTGCAAATTTTAACTATCCATTAGTTGTTTATAATACATCTGATTCAGATCCAATTCCAAATGTGACGGGCATAACAGGCGGTACTTTTTCAAGTACGTCAGGATTATCTATAAATACATCAACAGGAGATATAGATGTCTCAAATTCTACCATTGGAACTTACACCATAACTTATCAAGTAGGGACTTGTGGCTATTATACCAATAGCCAAATTATTCAAATAATTGATAACATACCAGACACTGAAGCTCCTATAGCTCCAACAAATTTAATAGCTTCCAATACTACACAAACAACAACGAGTTTATCATGGACTGCAGCATCAGATAATGTTGGTGTAAGTGGATATGATATTTATCAAGATTCTAATAATATTGCCTCAACAACTAATTCTAATTTTAATGTAACGGGGTTGGTTGCTAATACGGACTATTCATTTTATATTATTGCTAAAGATTCAGCAGGAAACGTATCTGACGCAAGTACTGTTTTAACAATAACCACAAATGCAACCGTACTAAATTATTGTAGTTCAGCTAGTACAAACGTTAATGATGAATTTATCAGCAGCGTGCAACTAAATACAATAGACAATAATTCTGGAGCACAATTCTATTCAGATTTTACAAATCTATCAACAATTTTAACTAAAAACTCACAATATACCGTTACTATTACGCCCACATGGACAAGCCAAACTTATAACGAAGCATATTCCGTATGGATTGATTACAATAGAGATGGCGATTTTGAAGATGTCGGAGAACAGGTTTTTACCCAAGGCAATACACAAGCCACATCAGTAAGCGGAAGCTTTACAATTCCCTCTACTGCTTTAGAAAACACAACCAGAATGCGGGTATCGATGAAATATAATGCGATTCCGACATCCTGTGAAACTTTTCAATACGGAGAAGTTGAAGATTACGAGGTAAATATTCAGGGATTAGGACCAGATACTACAGCTCCAATAATGACTTTGGTAGGTGCTTCATCAATAAATTTAAATATAGGAGATATTTATTCGGAACAAGGTGCTACAGCTTCAGATGATTTGGATGGCGATATCACTGCAAATATTATAGTTGGAGGAGATACAGTAAATACGACTGCAGCAGGTACTTATTTAGTAACTTATAATGTGAACGATGCTGCAGGAAATTCAGCAACGCCATTAACAAGAACAATAATTATATCTGCGCCTGGTTCAGGATGCTCTGGGGGTATTACATCGTTTCCATATTTGGAAGGGTTTGAAAATACCTTAGGTGGTTGGACGCAATCTGTATCTGATGATATTAACTGGACCGTTGATAACAATGGTACGCCATCAAATAATACAGGGCCTTCAAGTGCAATTCAAGGCGATTATTATGTATATGTTGAAGCATCAACACCTAATTTTCCAAGCCGAAGGGCAATTCTAAATTCTCCATGTTTTGATTTAAGTACATTAAATGATGCAAAGTTCAGCTTTAATTATCATATGTTTGGTGCTTCAGACATGGGACGCATTGACTTAGAAGTATCTGAAGATGCTGGTGTTACATGGACAAGTTTATGGAATGAAACTGAAAACAAGGGTAACTCTTGGCAAATAGCAATAGTTGATTTATCAGCTTACATTGGTGGCGGTATTCAATTGAGATTTAATAGATTTGTAGGCAGTACTTGGCAGGCAGATATTGCTATTGATAATGTTAGTTTAGTTGATGAGGAAATTACAATTTCAAATTGTTCAGGAGGTATAACTAATTATCCATACGCCGAAAGCTACGAAAATACGTTAGGAGCATGGACACAGTCTACAAATGATGATATTAATTGGACTATTGATAGCAATGGTACACCATCAAACAACACAGGGCCATCGAGCGCTATAGGTGGTAGTTTCTATATTTTTGTAGAAGCATCTGGTAACGGCTCAGGTTTTCCAAATAAGCAAGCCATTATAAATTCACCCTGTTATGATCTAAGCCAAGCATCTTCGGCTACATTCAGTTTTAATTATCACATGTTCGGATCAAATGATATGGGAACAATAGCCTTGGACGTAAGTAACGATAATGGTATGAGTTGGACTTCCATTTGGACTGAATCTGGGAATAAAGGAAATACATGGTTATCTGCTAGTATAGATTTATCAGGATATACAGGCAATAGTGTTCAACTAAGGTTTAATAGAATTACTGGTGGTACGTGGCAAGCAGATATAGCTATCGATAATATAGGTTTAACTATAGCAATTGCTACAGCCAAAAATAATTCAAATTCAAAAGTATTGAATACGACTAGTGGTAGTACTTTAAATTCATTTAAACTTTACCCTAATCCTGTTTCAAATATTTTAAATATTAAGTATTTAAAAAATGTAAAGCTGATGTTCAGGATAATTAATGCATTAGGCCAAACAGTTAAAACTGGAGAAACCACTAAAAAAATTCATGTAGATAATTTAGATGCTGGACTTTATTTTATCGAAGTAAACGATGGTAAAACTAAAATAATCGAAAGGTTTATTAAAGATTAAATCCAAATAACATTGATAACTTAATAACAAAAAGTCCAGAGATCAAGTTTGGACTTTTTGTTATATATGAGTAATTTCATCATCATTTAAAATAGCATCTCCACGTAATCTTAGAAATATTTGCGCAACGGCAATAGTGTCTTTTTCACAATAAACAATAATCCTATCAATTTCATTCTCTTCATAATAAACACGGTATACTTCACTACCATCTATATCATCTTTAGGCGATGGGATACCTAAAACATTAGTCATTAATTTTAAGGACGTATATGTTTTATAATCTCCAAATTTCCATAATTCTAAGGTATCTAAATGAGGTATTTCCCACGGTTTCTTTCCAAATAAATTAAGTTTATAAGGTAATTCAATATGGTTAATTATCATACGGCGTGCTATATATGGAAAATCAAATTCCTTTCCATTATGAGCACAAAGCAAATGTTTAGTTTGACTAAAATGTGAAATGAGTAAATTTTTGAAGTCTTTTAAAATAGTGACTTCATCACCATAAAAAGAGGTAACCCTAAATCTTCTTAAATCTCCCTGATTTGCAAAATAACCTACTGAAATACAAACAATTTTACCAAATTCCGCCCAAATGCCTGCACGGTCATAAAATTCGTGAGCAGTAAATTCATCTTTTCTTTGATATTTTGATTTTTGCTCCCAAAGGGCTTGTTTGGCATCATCCAAATCAGAAAAATGCTGTGTTTCAGGAACAGTTTCAATGTCTAGAAATAATATGTTTTCGAGATTTAATTTTGAAATCATTTGTTAAGCATTTTATAAGCTTCATTAATATAAGAAGATATATCGGTAGTAAAAGATCCCACTTGTTCATTATTACCTTTAGAATGCCCAAGTCTTACGATAATAACATTATCATTGGGCTCGACAATAACATACTGGCCTAAATGCCCACGCATCATAAAAAAATTTTTTTCGCCTATTACTTTTAACCACCAGCCATAACCATACATAGAACCATCATTATGAACAGGTTTTATGGATTTAGCTACAAAGGTAGAGTCCAAAAGTTGTTTGCCGTTCCATTTGCCATGGTCTTTATATAACTTACCAAAACGTGCAAAATCTTTAGCATTACTTGCTATACAGCAGTACGCTTTAACCAAGTCGTGCGATTCACTATCCACCTGCCAAAGCGTTGGGTTTTCAGACCCTAAAGGTTTCCAGAAACTTTCCGTTAAATAATTATATAACTTTTTACCAGTTGCTTTTTCAATAACCATAGCCAACATTTGCGTATCGCCACTTGAATATTTAAAATTTTTTCCTGGTTCGTCAATTACTTTTAAGCCAAGCATGACTTTAGCTAAATCATCATCAAAATACGCTCGTGTTGTGATAGATAGGGGAGAATAATATTTTTCATCCCAATTTGTACCAGACGCCATACTTGATAAATCGCCAACGGTCATTTTTGCAGCTAAACCATCGTTAAAAGTTGGTAGAAAATCACTTACAGGTTGATCTAGGCTTTTTATATGTCCTTCCATAAGTGCTTTGCCTAAAAGACCACTTACATAACTTTTTGCCATGGAAAAGGAGTTAGATTGTGAGTTTTCATTAAACCCATCATAATAATCTTCAAACCAGATGCTATCATTTTTTATAATAATATATGCAATCGTGCCGTTGCTTTTATTTATAGAATCTAGACCTTTAGTTGCCTTAATGGTATTGTAATTGCTATGATTTGGCCATGGCTGGGGTGTACCGTTTTTAATAACTTGATTGTCAAATTTTTTATAATCTTCTAGATATGCCGTTGTGTAACCTTGAAGATATATGGTTCTTACGGCTTTTATAAGATAATCCGTATCTGTAATATATAATAAAACAATTAATAATCCGAATAAGATCACTATCCATTTTAAAAACTTTTTTAAAAATGTCATTTCTTTAGTTTAATGTAGAACTTAAAGATAAGAAAATACTTTTCTAATTTAAGATAAAAATAGAGCGAGTTGCTTATACGGGTTTTCATGATTGATAAGCCACTTTTTTCGATGTAAGCCTCCTGCATAACCCGTTAAAGCACCATTACTCCCAATAACACGGTGGCAAGGCACAATAATCCATAACGGATTTTTACCATTAGCATTGGCTACAGCCCTTATAGATTTTACATCGCCTATTTGTTTTGATAACTCTAAATAAGTGGTTGTTTTACCATAAGGGATTTGCTCTAATTGTTCCCAAACTTTCTTTTGGAAATCGGTTCCTTGAACATTTAATTTTAAATCGAATATTTTTCGAGAACCTTGAAAATATTCATTAAGTTGAATGGCGCAATCCTCTAACTCAATAGGGATAATATCTGTTATTTTTTCTTCGGAATTTAAAATAGTTACCGAAGCAATACCATCTTCATCTCCAACAATTTTGGTAAAACCTAAAGGCGAATTGATGATGCAAAACTCCATTATTTAGATACGTTGTTTTCTTCATATATGCCTAATTTTTTTGCACGAACCTCCCAACTCTTTCTTGCTAAATGCTGAAGGTCTGAAACATTATCGCTTTCATCCATAATCTCAAGTCCAAGCAGTGTTTCAATAACATCCTCCATAGTTACCAAACCGCTCACAGAACCATATTCATCGACAACTAATGCCATATGGTTTCTGGTTTCTATTAATTTTTCGAACAAAGTTGGGATTGGTAAATTACGCTCCACAACAATAATATCCCGCTTAATTTCAGATAATTTTTTAGACTTATTATCAAGGGCCATTTCCTTGAAAATTTCATCTTTTAATACAATTCCTGTAATATTATCAGCATGATCTGAGTATACAGGTATTCTTGAAAAACGGAGGTTTAAGTTTTGTTTGAAAAATGCTTCAACCGTTAAAGTTTCATTTTCAGTTTTCATAACAGATCTAGGCGTCATCACATTTTTAGCAAAAACCTCTTTAAAAGTTAAAAGATTTTTAATGATTTTACTTTCGTTTTCTTGAAACACACCTTCCTCGTGCGCCATGTCTGCCATTACTAAAAAGCCTTCACGACTTAAAACACTACCATGACCTTTTCCGCCAATAAGTTTTGTTGTTAATTGAAGTAACCACAAAATCCCTGTCCATTTTAAAGGGAAGATTAAAATAGTTAATGCTTTTGATGTAAAATTGGCCAGTTGTTTCCAATAGGTAGCACCAATAGTTTTCGGGATAATCTCCGAAGCTACCAAAATTAAAAAAGTCATAATTGCAGAAACTATTCCTACAGTGTTTACACCTAAAATATTCCAGCCATAACCAAGACTTTCTGCTTCAATACCAACCATCATGGCACCTAAAGTATGTGCTATAGTATTAAGCGTAAGTATAGCTATTAACGGTTTATCTACATCTTTTTTTAGTGATTCTAAAGTTAAAGCATAATCTTTGCCTTCTTGTTTTTTAACATTTATAAAAGTAGGTGTAACACTTAATAAAACAGCTTCGAGAATAGAACATAAGAAGGAAAAGAAAATAGAAATAGTTGCCCAAAAAATTAGTGTGCTCATTAAATAGATTTTAATTTGAAGCTAATTTACAAAATCAATTTAACAATATCTTTCCTAATACCTATTAGGAATCAATTATTTTAATAACAAAATACTATTGGTTTTTTGATACCTATTAACTATGAAAAAAGACTATTTAATATCTAAAAATACGCCTCCGGAAATTGATGGTGCTGCATAAATAAGTTTTCCAGAAATTGCGCTTGTATAATTTAAAGATACCCCAAGTTTTTTGGTCATATAATAATTAAGTTCGGCACCTAAAGTAACAAACTCTATATTATTTGCAAAAATGCTTCCTTGCGAGGTTTGCGCGCTTAAACTGCCATTTTGCAATGATCTTAAAACATCAGCCCTACCAATTAACCATAATTTATTTTTTGAAATATTAGCTCCAAGTTCAAAACCTGTTCTCAATTCATCTGAAAAACCTTCGGTTCTATTATTAAATCCAAGATAAAATTTAGCATAAGATAGCACATGGCCTATTGAAAAAGATGTTCCCAGATTAGTTTGAAGCAATTGATTGAATTCCCCATCACCTGTTTGGAAACTTCCATCACTCCCTCCCGCGCTATCTCCCGTAGGAAGTCCAAATTTTAAAGATGCAGATAAGGCATATCTTTCCGTTTTTAAAATACCATATCGTATTCCAATTTCTATATCTCCGAAACTATTAAACGCTTCGCCTTCGGATATTTTTTGACCATTGGTACCTGAAACTTCATCATTTTCTACAGCTCTTGAAAAAAATGGAATATAGGTAATAACATCAAATGTATTTGAAATACCGTATTCTCCATAGAGGCTAATATTAAACTGACTTCGTGTTATATTAGGGTCGGTTTCACCGGTATCGGTATAATGTTGGTCTGCCTCCAAATACCAAGCAGATAATTTGTAATACCCATTTCCTTTACCTTTTGTCCATTGCGAAAAAACTGAAGTAGAAAATAAAACCGTAAATGAAATTACAAAAAGAATTTTTTTAGAATTCATCATATTAAAAGTATATTGTTAATTGTTTATTTCTCCCTCTCCTACCTTAACACCAAAAGGTTTACACCAGTATAACACATAAGCGTAATCGTTAATACCCTTATTATTTATTGTATAGGTATGTGCGCCACTAAAAGTAGTTACAGCAGCTATTTCAAGAGCACTACCAATAGAGTTAGGATTGTTACTTAAATAAACATAAAGCCCAGGTAAACTCGTTGATGCTTCATAATCACTTTCAATAGCTAATAATAAATTATTTGAATTTTTAATTTCAGATAGCGTGAAACTTCCTTTTAAGTTGTAGCTACTTGTAGTTTTTATGATTCCTGATTTCAAATTTGTATTTTCTTCTGCCTCATTAATCGTTATGGAAGTCGTGTTTTCAATCGTTTTATTATTGATAACCGTTTCAGCTTTTATGGTTGCAGTGCCAGCGGATACACCAGTAACTAAACCATTTACATCAACAATAACTTTAGCAGGATTACTACTAGACCAAGTTATATCAGTAACTTCTTCCTCTCCTGAACCGTTATAAAACTTAACATTATATTGATGAGTTTCAGATACAGCAATGTTTGCCTTAGGATTTAGAAAAACTATTTCTTCGGATTTTGGTCCAGAAATATCGGGCGTTATATTTATGGGTATCGTATTTTCTACAATTTTACTATTTACAGTGGCTTGTGCTTTTATGTTTGCATTACCTTCAGAAATACCCGTAACCAAACCATTAGCGTTTACCGAAGCAACGGAATTATTGTCGCTAGACCAATTAATCGTTACCATTTCCTCTTCTCCAATGTTATTAAAAAACCGAACGTTAAGTTTATAGGTTTCTGAAGCCGAAATGCTTTCCACAGGATTTAAAAATCGAATCTCCTCAGAAATCGTATCATTAATAATATCTTCCCCTATACAATTGTATAAAAGACCCAAAATTAAAACAAAAGCGACATGTATGTTTCTCATAACATTATAGTTTTGTAGTATGTCGTTTATATAATTATATAATTACATGACATACTCGTAAAATGTTAGAGTATTCTTGAAATTTATTAAAAATTTAAATTTCCCGTCTGAATATCAAGTATTTAATAGTTTAAAAGTTTTACAACATCTTTAGCAAAGTAACTAGCAATAATATCTGCACCTGCACGTTTTATGCTTGTAATTTGTTCTATCATAACAGCGTCATGTTCTAGCCAGCCTTTCTCGGCAGCTGCCTTCAACATAGCATATTCTCCTGAAACTTGATAAACAGCTACAGGAACATCTACTTCATTCTTAATTTCGCGAACAATATCCAAATAGCATAAACCAGGCTTAACCATAACAATATCTGCACCTTCGTCAATATCCATTTTAGTTTCTTTAAGAGCTTCAAAACGGTTAGCATAATCCATTTGATAGGTTTTTTTATCCTTCGGAATATCTATTAAATCTACAGGAGCAGAATCCAAAGCATCTCGAAAAGGTCCATAAAAAGCAGAGGCATATTTAGCGGAATAACTCATTATGCCAGTATTGATGTACCCTTCATCTTCCAAAGCTTCACGTATAGTAAGGATACGACCGTCCATCATATCACTCGGCGCTACAAAATTAGCACCGGCTTGCGCGTGCGAAATACTCATGTCTGCTAAAAATTTAGCAGTATCATCATTTACGATTTGTCCGTTTTCAATAATACCATCGTGTCCGTAAACAGAGTATGGATCAAGCGCCACATCAGTCATTACGACCATGTCAGGGCATGCATTTTTAACTGTTTTAATAGCGCGTTGCATTAATCCACTTGGATTTAATGCTTCAGTTCCTTTATTATCCTTTAAGCTGTCTGGAACTTTCACAAAAAGCAGTATTGATTTTAAACCTAAGTCCCAAAGTTCCTTCACTTCGCTTTCCAATAAATCTAAACTATAACGAAAATAATTTGGCATCGATGGAATTTCATCTTTAATGCCTTTTCCTTCAACCACAAAAAGCGGTACTAAAAAATCGTTTGGGGTAATAATAGTCTCACGAACTAAGCAACGAATAACTTCATTAGTTCTCAACCTTCTATTTCTGCGTAATGGAAACATAGTATTTATATAAAATTATTTTGATAATGCTTACTTTTATCAAGTACAAAGTTAATCATTAAAACTCATTTCCCTGTTGCAAGAATCCCTAAGTAATCTAGAGTTTAAATTTCCTTGGAGAAGTTACCAGCACACGCTTTTAAAAAATTTCGATAGGCATATCTCAGACCATCATTTTCATGTTATTGCACCTCCAGGATCAGGAAAAACAATTTTAGGAATTGAAATTTTAAGACGATTAGGCAAAAAAACATTGGTTTTGGCTCCAACTTTAACTATAAGAGACCAATGGGAAAATCGACTTCAAGAATTTTTTACAGAACAAAATGATTTTAAAGCGTTTTCATTTAATATAAAATCTCCCAGTGAAATTACATTTTCAACCTACCAATCGCTTTACGCACTTTACAAATCTTTTGATGACAAAGAGGAGTATTTTAAATTTTTTAAAAAGCATGGTATACAAACAGTAGTTTTAGATGAGGCACATCATTTAAAAAATGCGTGGTGGACATGCTTAATTGATTTAAAAAAAAGAAATTTTTTGTTTGTTGTAGCGCTAACAGCAACGCCGCCGTATGATAGTAGTAAAAGAGAACTTACTAAATATTTTACGCTTTGTGGGGAGGTGGATGATGAAATTGCAGTGCCAGACTTAGTGAGAGAACATGATTTATGCCCGCACCAAGATTTTGTATATTTCTCAAAACTTGGCGATTTAGAAATTAATTTTATTGTTGAATACCGGAATAAGATTTCTCAGTTTCAAGACGAATTATTAAAAGATGAAGCATTTATTTCATTTCTTCAGAAGCATAGATTTTATAAACATCCTAAAAATCATTTGGAGGCTATTTACACTAAAACTTCTTATTTTTCTTCAATTTTAGTGTTTTTAAATGCATGTGAAATTACAATTGAACGTAACAAGCTTGAAATTTTAGGGTTTTTAAAAAACGAAGTTATTCAATTTCCAAAATTAAATTTAGAATGGTTGCAGATTTTGTTACAAAATATTTTAGTTACCGATAGAACGTATTTAACCATTCATGAGGACTATTTGGCAACACTTGAAAAGAAGTTGAGACGGCTAAATGTATTTGAAAGAAACCAAGTTAATTTTGTTGGCGAGCACGTACTTTACAAATCCTTGGCATATAGCCCTAGTAAACTGAAAAGCATTGCTGATATCGTGGCTTCTGAACGGAAAACGCTAGGTAAACGTCTAAATTGTGTTATTCTAACAGATTTTATACGAAAAGAATTTTTGAAAACAAAGGCCATTGATATAGATTCGATTAATAAAATTGGCGTGCTGCCCATTTTTCAATATATAAAAAACAAATGTTCTAAAAATGAGGAATTGGCAGTGCTTACAGGAAGTATTGTAATCGTCCATAAATCTATTTTAAATGCTTTTGAAGCTATTGAACCTATAAAGCATTTTTCATTTTCACCCTTAGAGATTGATAATTCGTTTTTACTTATTACCTCTAAAACTAAAGCTAAAAAATCTATTGTTCATATTTTGACCGAACTTTTTGAAAAAGGAATCATTAAGGTGCTAATAGGAACAAAATCGTTATTGGGCGAAGGCTGGGATGCACCTTCAATAAATAGTTTAATTTTAGCATCGTGTGTTGGGTCCTTTGTATCCTCAAACCAAATGCGTGGGCGGGCTATTCGAAAAGATGCAGATAAACCAAAAAAAATAGCGACTATATGGCATTTAGCCTGTATTGACCCAACAGCGACCGATGGCGGAAGAGAGGTTGCTATTTTAAAACGACGATTTGAGGCGTTTGTTGGAATAACAAATACCCCAATCCCGTTTATTTCGAATGGTTATGATCGGCTTAATTTTCCTGAAAAAATTTTAATTGAAGATATTGAAAACCTAAATCAACAAACGTTACAAAAAGCAAGTTGTAGAGCAGCCATAACCGAAAGATGGAGCACCTCTATTGGTAGTGGAACTAAATTAACCAAACAAGTAAAATTGCTTCATCTTGGAGACAAACCTTATCAAGCGCAAAAGCAAGTCTATTTTTTCGATGTTGTTCGTTTTTTTATTACGGAGTTATCACTGACTATTTTATTTTTCTATGTTGAATTTATACTGGAAGGTATTCAGCTTATAATAAATCGTGGCGTAGCATATTTTATTTACGCTTTTATGGCTGCATTTGTAATTCGGTTCGGCTATAAATTATACAAAGCGGTTTTGCTTTACTTACGTTACGGATATCTTCATAAAAAAATTCGGAAAATGGGCTTAGCCATATTAAACACTTTAAATGAACTGCATTTTTTGAATACTGAAATTGACAATATCGAAGTGATTTCGCAGCGTTTAAATAAAGGCGATGTAGTTTGTAGTTTAGTTGGCGCAAATAATTATGATAACGTATTGTTTTTACAAGCATTAACTGAATTAATAAATCCTATAGATTCGCCACGTTATTTAATTATTAAAACGAGTTTTTTAAGAAAACGTTTTAAAATTGAAAACTTTTATTCGGTACCTGAACGCTTCGGGAATAAAAAAGAAAATGCTTTAGTATTTAAAAAGTACTGGGAGAAATATATGGGAAGAAATAGGCTTGTGTTTACAAGACTGGGTGACGGTAGAAAATTGCTTTTAAAAGCAAGGTTATTTCATGCTCATAATGCTTTTAAAGAAGTCTCGAAAAACATCGTTATTTGGAAATAACACGTAGTTGTAAGACAAAAAACCATCGAAATCGAATGAAAAATATTAAATTTAAAGTTGGAATTGTTCCAAAAACATCTCAAATAATTGAGGTTTATGATTGTTCAGGAATACATAGACCAACAAAAGATAGCGAACGAATTACGAAAATGTATGCAAATTCAAATCTGATTATAACTGCGTGGTTGAATAACGAGCTAATTGGAATTTCACGTTCGATAACTGATTTCTGTTATGCTTGCTATCTGTCGGATTTAGCCGTGAAAAGTAAATACCAAAAGGAAGGAATTGGAAAACGACTAATTGAATTCACTAAAAAGAAAATCGGAAAAGAAACTGCACTAATTTTACTTTCAGCAGAAATTGCGATGCAATACTATCCTAAAATTGGTTTTGATAAAATTAACAATGGATTTATAATTCGTCGGACAAAATAAAAATTAAACGGAATTGAATAATAAAGCGAACAAAGCCTACGCAAAAACGTTGTATACAATATCCAATAACTCGGCAATGGCATATTTTATTTTCCGTTAAAGGCATTCATAGTATTGTTTATACCTGCTAATCCGAAAGATTTAATAAGCTCTATAGATTTTTCTAATCGTTCTTTGAGCGTATTTAACTCATCGACTGTCCACTCTCCCAAAACATAATCGACTTGCCTACCTTTTGTAAAAGTATCACTTATTCCAAACCTGAAACGGTTATATTTTACGGTGCTTAGTTTATCTTGAATATCTTTTAAGCCATTGTGCCCACCATCGCTTCCTTTTGTTTTTACGCGAATGCTACCGAAGGGTAAATTTAAATCGTCGGTAATGACCAATAGATTTTGTAAAGGGATTTTTTCTTTAGTTAACCAATATTGAACAGCTTTTCCGCTTAAGTTCATATACGTGCTTGGTTTTAGGAAAATGAATGTTCTTCCTTTTAGTTTATAGGTGGTAACGTCTCCTAGTTTATTTGTTGTAAACGTTAGGTCTTCTTGTTCTGCAAAATGATCTAGAACCTTAAAGCCTATGTTATGGCGGGTGTTCTCATATTTATCCCCAATATTACCTAAGCCTACTATTAAAAACTTTTTCATAGGGTGTTGCTGTTCTATATGGTTTTTATATTTGAATAAGTTTGACAAAAATTGCCACATATCTTTATTTTAATGCTAAAATACAGTATACCAATTTAATTATATAATATCGCATTGCAACTTGTTCCTTTTATTTCTAAGCATGCTAAAAACATTTAATACATTGTTTCAATTTGGTAACCTGCGTTAGAGATTGAATGGCATGTTTGAGCTCCCCGACTTTTTAGGAGGGAGCGAGTAGTGAAATCTCGACCCTTTTCGGGTAACGCCCAAAATATTTTCCTATGCTATAAAAACAAAAAAGCATCCCAAAATATTGGAATGCCTTTTTATTATTATTAAATAATGATTTATTCTTTTACTGCAGCGACATCGTCAGTTTCAGTTGCTGGAACATCTCCTGCTTCAACACCTTCTTCTCCTTCTTCCTCTTCTTCATCAGCAATTGCTGTTCTAGAAGTTTTTATTTGACAAACAACAATATTGTCTGTATGTAAGAATGTGTAATCTCCACTTGGCAAATCGCCAACGGCAACTTTATCTCCAATTTTAAGAGGTGTAATATCAATCTCTATAAAATCCGGTAAGTTTGCCGGAAGTGCTTTTATTCGCAGTTTACGGTTGTTTCTTCTTAAAACACCACCATTTTTTACACCTTTTGAGTTACCTATAAGGTGAACAGGAATGTTCAATGCGATTTCTTTATCTTCGAATAACTGGTAGAAATCTACGTGTAGAATTCTGTCTGTTACTGGATGAAATTGAAGGTCTTGAAGTACGGCATTTAAAGTTTCTCCATTATCAAGCTCAATCACAACTGTATGCGCATTAGGCGTGTATACAAGTTTAGAGAAAGCTAATTCTGGTGCTGAGAAATGCACTGGCTTGTCTCCTCCGTATAATACGCAAGGAACCTGACCAGCATTACGTAAGGCTTTTGTTGACTTTTTGCCCACGCTTTCTCTTTGAGATCCGTTGATTGTAATTGATTTCATAATTTTTGTTAATTGTTTATATAAATAGTTAAATAATACTCTGTTTTGAGTGCATTACATTACAAATTGTGAACTTATGGATTTGTTGTTATGCACTTTCTCCATAACCTGCGCAAATAAATCAGCACAACTTAATACTTTAACTTTATCACTTAAAGGCTTAACGGGTATAGAGTCTGTTACTAAAAGTTCTTCTAATTTTGAATTGTTTATGTTATCGTAAGCTTTGCCAGATAATATAGGGTGCGTACATATAGCTCTTACACTAAGTGCGCCGCGTTCCATCATTAAATTGGCTGCTTTGGTTAATGTTCCAGCGGTATCCACCATATCATCCACCAATACTACATTTTTACCTTCTACGTTACCAATAAGTTCCATATGAGAAATAACGTTTGCTTTGGCTCGTTGCTTGTAACAAATTACAACATCACTCTGTAATGCTTTAGAGTAGGCATAGGCTCTTTTAGAACCTCCCATATCTGGCGATGCAATAGTTAAGTTGTCTAAATTTAATTTTCTTAAATATGGCAAAAATATAGTTGATGCAAATAGATGATCAACAGGTTTTTCAAAAAACCCTTGAATTTGGTCTGCATGTAAATCCATTGTTATTACACGGGTTGCACCAGCAGCTTCAAGCATTTTAGCTACTAACTTCGCTGCAATTGGAACACGGGGCTTATCCTTTCTGTCTTGTCTTGCCCAACCAAAATAAGGCATTACAGCAGTAATGTGTCTAGCCGAAGCACGTTTTGCAGCATCAATCATTAACAACATTTCCATTAAATTTTCTGGCCCAGGGTTTGTTGAGCCAATAATAAAAATGCGTGTTCCTCTTATCGATTCTTCATAAGAGGGTTGAAACTCACCATCACTATATGTTGATGTAATAACGTTGCCTAGTGTTGCACCATATGATTTGGCTATCTTTTCACCAAGAACTTTACTTTGTGTACATGCAAAAATTTTAGCTTCTGTTATTACGATTGGCATAGTTAACTTGTTGTTTTAGAGCGCGCAAACACTATATTTTTTTAACGAGGTGCAAATTTAGACATTTATTTTAACCTGAAAAGTATATTGAGTGGTATTTTTTCTGCGTATTATCGAAAAAAACTATATTTTTGCTGTCTTCAATAAGCTCAAGTGGTGGAATTGGTAGACACGTTGGATTCAAAATCCAATGTCGCGAGACGTGCGGGTTCGATTCCCGCCTTGAGTACTTTTTAAAACTGTAAAACTTTACATGTAAAGTTTTACAGTTTTTTTATTTGTACTTTCCCCCCAAGTTCAATACAATTTAATAGCGTTTTAAAATGAAACTCAAAATTTTAATCACCTTAGCTTTCATATTAATAATTTCTTGTAAATCTGAAAAGAAAAAAACTATTAATAGTATAAATACAGAAGAATGGATTTCACTTTTTAACGGTAAAGATCTCTCAGACTGGACTATTAAGTTTACCGGTGAAGATTTGAACGTTAATTATAAAGAAACGTTTATTATTGAAGATAGCATGATTAGAATTAATTATGATAATTACGAAAACTTTAATGGTAAGTTTGCTCATATGTACTTTAAAAACCCTTATTCTTATTATAAATTAAAGTTTGACTACAGGTTTACTGGAAAACAAACAAAGGGGGGGTCTCATTGGAATGTTAGAAATAGCGGTGTTATGTTACACTCCCAATCGGCTGAAAGTAATGCATACAATCAAAATTTCCCTGTTTCGATAGAATTACAACTTCTAGGCGGTTTAAAAAATAATGAAGATCGCCCTACAGCCAATGTATGTACTCCGGGAACCGCTGTTGTAATGGGTGATACTATAAATTACAAGCATTGTATTCGTTCAAACTCAAAAACTTATTTCGGAGACCAATGGGTGCATGCTGAGGCGATAGTTTTGGGTGGCGATTCTATGACTTTTATTGTTGAAAAAGATACTGTTCTTAGCTTTAAACTACCCCAAATTGGTGTTACCAAACCCAATAATTATTATAAAGGTGAAGATTGGGAGGCCTGGGGTATGAATCCTGAAGCATGGAAAAATAAGGCTGGAGAAATACTATCAGAAGGCTATATCTCATTACAAGCTGAAAGCCATCCTGTCGATTTTAAAAATTTACAAGTATTGGATTTGTGTGGGTGTAAAGACCCAAAAGCAAAAAACTACAAATCCTATTATATAAAAGACAAACCAGAATCTTGTTTGTATTAATCAACCAACATATTTGGCGTAGCAACAGTTCTAAACCCTACGTGTTCTGATGAGGAATCCAAACTCGTTCCCATTCTAGAGGATATTCTATAACTAGCACAATACGAATCACTACATAAAAAAGAGCCGCCTTTAATAATTTTTTCTTTTAAATAAGGTTGGTTTGGTTTGTAAGCTTTTTGCGCTCCTTGAGGATTTATGACTTCTTTATTATTATTTTTAAGATGTTCATAATACCTAACATCATACCAATCTGAAACAAATTCCCAAACATTGCCAGCCATGTCATAGAGTCCAAAATCGTTTGGTGGATAGGTTTTAACAGGGGCTGTTCTTTCAAAACCATCTTTTAAAGTATTATTTACAGGAAACTCACCTTCCCAACTGTTTACAAATTTTGAAAGCTCAGATACATCATCACCCCAAAAATAAATGGTACTAGTTTTATTTCCTCTTGCAGCATATTCCCACTCAGCTTCGGTTGGTAAACGTCTTCCTGACCATTTGCAATACGCTTCGGCATCTTCAAAACTAATATGTACCACAGGATGATTGTCTTTTCCTAGAATATGACTTTTTGGTCCGCTTGGGTGTTTCCAATTTACACCAATTACCCAACGCCACCATTGCGAAAAATCATATAAGTTAGGAACCGACGATTTTGTTTTCTTAAACATTAAAGAACCTGGTTGTAAAACACTATCGTGTGGTTTCGGCGTTCCTTTTGTCAATTGGCTTTTCATAATCTCCCAATCAATTTCACGCTCAGCAACTGTTATATAGCTTGTTTCATCAACAAATTTTTTAAATTCGGCATTAGTCACTTCAGTAATATCCATAAAAAACCCATCAACAGTTACAGCGTGTTGTGGTTTTTCATGTGTCATAGCAGTTTTATCTTGAGGAACTGCGCCTTGTAAAAATGAACCTCCAGGAATCCAAAGCATACCAGCAGGTGGATTGGAAATAAGACTATCCAATTCTTTTGGACTCACTGTTTTAGTTGTAGTTTCATTGTCCGTATCATCTACAACCTGGATTATAACTTTTTTATCCTTGCACGCTAAAATAATTAAACAACAAAAAACGGCTACGATGAAACCTTTTACTTTAATCATTACAAAGTTTATAGAATTATATCTGTAAAAGTATTTATTTAATAGTTTATAACCCAAATATTGTGCATAAAGTATTAACCTCCTTTTTAGCTTTTAATTACCTTTGCATAACTTAAAATATGCTTTTATGATATATTCAATGACAGGTTATGGGAAATCTGTATTGCAATTGCCGACCAAAAAAATTACCGTAGAGCTTAAATCTCTTAACAGTAAAAATTTAGATTTAAATGCTAGAATGCCTTCTATTTACAGAGAAAAAGAATTAGTTATTAGAAAAATTCTTGCAGATAAGTTGGTTCGCGGAAAAGTAGATTTTTCGATTTATGTTGATGCGACTGCTGAAGATACTTCTACACAAATTAATACGCCAGTTGTTAAACAATATATAACACAATTAAAACAGGTTGTACATGGCGACGATATGGATTTACTTAAAATGGCAGTTCGTTTTCCAGATGCTTTAAATACCGTACGCGAAGAGATTGATGAAAATGAATGGAAAACCATTGAAGCTGAAGTACATCATGCTATTCAAGATTTAAACAACCATAGGTTACATGAAGGTGAAGTTCTTGAAGCAGATTTTAAAAAACGTATTGTTTCCATTGGCAATTTGCTCGAAAAAGTTATTGCAATAGATCCTGAACGTGTTGAAGGTGTTCGTGAGCGCTTATTAAAAGGTGTTCAGGAATTAAGAGAGAAATATGACGAAAATAGATTTGAGCAAGAGCTCGTTTATTATATTGAAAAGTTTGATATTACTGAAGAGAAGGTACGCTTAAAAAACCATCTTAACTATTTTAATGAATCCATAAACTCTGAAGATTCAAACGGAAAAAAATTAGGTTTTATTAGTCAAGAAATGGGACGGGAAATTAATACCATTGGTTCTAAAAGTAATTACGCACCGATGCAACAATTGGTTGTACAAATGAAAGATGAACTTGAGAAAATTAAGGAACAGCTATTAAACGTTCTTTAAAAAACAGTAGGCATTTCACCAATTGGCGCTGGTTATATTCAGAAAAAAAATGAGCATAAAATAAGTGGAAAAAACAAACACGAATAAAAAAGGTAAACTCATTGTGTTTTCTGCGCCTTCGGGCTCAGGGAAAACAACCATAGTAAAACATTTGCTAAGCAAAGAAAATTTAAATTTGGAGTTTTCAATATCAGCAACTTCAAGAGAAAAACGAGGCACTGAAGAACATGAAAAAGATTACTATTTCCTTTCTGCAAAAGCATTTAAAGATAAAATTAAAAATGATGATTTTTTAGAATGGGAAGAGGTTTACAGAGATAATTTTTACGGAACATTAAAAACTGAAGTAGAACGCATTTGGGCCTTAGGGAAACATGTTATTTTTGATATTGATGTATCTGGCGGACTACGTATAAAACGTAAATTCCCAGACAAAACTTTAGCTATTTTTGTAAAACCGCCAAGCATAGATGAATTAAAAATTCGTTTGAAAAAACGTAAAACTGAAAGTGAAGACAAAATAAATATGCGTGTTGCCAAAGCATCGGCAGAATTAGCAACAGCCCCTTTGTTCGATACAATTATTATTAATGATAATTTGGAGAAAGCACTTTTGGAGGCGGAAAACAGGGTATGTAACTTCATAAACGCTTAGCATTAAAATGAAAATAGGTTTATATTTTGGCTCTTTTAATCCTATTCACATCGGGCATATGGTTATCGCTAATTATATGGCGGAATATAGTGATTTAGATCAGGTTTGGTTTATAGTAACCCCTCATAACCCTTTTAAAAAAAAAAGTAGCTTACTTGATAACCACCAACGGTTAGATATGGTGTACCAAGCCACAAAGGATTATATTAAATTAAAGGCTAGCGATATCGAATTTAATTTACCCCAACCTAATTATACCATAAACACACTCGTCCATTTACAAGAAAGATATCCAGATCATGAATTTGCATTAATCATGGGGGAGGATAATTTAAAAAGCTTTCATAAATGGAAAAACTACGAGGTTATTCTTGAAAATCATCACATTTATGTATATCCAAGAATTTCAGATAGCAATACCAAAAGCCACCGACAAGAAACTCAATTTGATGGGCATAAAAAAATACATGTGGTAAATGCTCCTATCATGCAACTCTCCTCGACCTTTATTCGTAAGGCTATAAAAGAAGGTAAAAATATTGAGCCAATGCTCCCTAAAAACGTTTGGGAATATTTGGATATGATGAATTTTTATAAGTAATCATATCAATCTTAGTTTTATTATTTAAAAAGAACATGCCTTAGTTATATTTCGATTTACTAAAGGATAATTGTGATAAATAAAGTAAAACTATATGTAATATTTAAATTTATTATCGTAATATTGCAATATTAAGTATTGCTAAAGAAAATTACTAAAATAGCAGGGAGATAAATTTATTGAACTATCTCTGTATTTATAACTGATATATATTTTATGGGGGCATCGAAAACCGATATATATTCAAACGAAATTAAAAACATGGCAGCTATCGCTAAAGTATTTGCGCATCCTGCTCGTGTTAAGATTTTACAGTTTATAAGTCGTCAGGAAAATTGTATTTGTAACGATATTGTAGATGAAATTGGATTATCTCAATCCACGATTTCTCAACATTTACAGGTTATAAATAAAGCGGGATTACTTAAAGGTAATTATAAAGGTAAAGGACTTTGTTATTGCTTGAACCTTGGTAAGTTTCAGGAATTTCAGTTGCTATTTAACACGTTTTTTAATACAACAAAATCCAATTGTTGCTAAGCCTTTAAAAGTATTTGATCATATTACTCAGGTCATTAAAAATTTAAAACTATGAAAACTAAAGATTTTTTTAACGTATTAAAAGTAAACAATAACAAATCCTTATTGTTTGAATATAAACCAAAAGAATTAGTTGCTGCAAATTATCATATTACAGAAGTTAAGCACATTAAAGTGGATTCCGTTGACTGTGGCGCTCAAAAAGAGTCTTGGAATGAAACTGTTATACAACTATGGGAAAGTCCTTCGGAAAAAGGGAAAACAGAGTTTATGAGTGTTGAAAAAGCATCTGCTATTCTAAAAAAGGTGGGGCATATAAAAACTTATGATTTAGAGTCTGAGGTGAAGTTTGAGTATAGTAACGCCAATTTCCATACGGCACAGCTTTTTGTCAATGATTTTGAAATACATGGCGAAAACTTAATTATTAAATTAGCGATTGAAAAAACGGATTGCAAAGCCAAAGAACTTTGTGGCATACCAGAACAGGTTGTTGATTTAGCAGAAAATAGTGTTGAAAAAGTAGAGTCTTGCTGTTCACCTAGTTCAGGATGTTGCTAATCTAAAAACAACTATGAATACTACTAACTTGTTTAAATCTATTTCTGAAATTATAAACACATTAGAAACCGCGAAGATATCAGAAGATAGGAAAGCGCTTCTAAAGCCTTTAATTGATTATTTAAAAGCAAGGATTAAAGCAAACGAACCGATTCGTTTAAATTTTATTTGCACACATAATTCCAGACGCAGTCATTTGTCTCAAATTTGGGCACAAACCATGGCGGCGTACTATAGCATTAATAATGTATCGTGCTATTCTGGAGGAACAGAAGCCACTGCCATGTTTCCAAAAGTGGGAGAAACTCTAAAGAATCAAGGGTTTAAAATTGTTAAACTATCAGAAGATAAAAATCCTATTTACAGTATTAAATTTTCTGAAAATGACCCTGCTGTTATTGCGTTTTCAAAACCATTTAATGATAATTTTAACCCAACTAGAGCATTTGCAGCTATTATGACTTGCGATTCAGCCGACAAAGGATGCCCTATGGTTTTTGGTTGCGATAAGCGTATTGCTATTACTTATGAAGACCCAAAAAAATCTGACGGAACAACACAACAAACGGAAACTTATTTGAATAGAAGTTTACAGATAGCAACAGAGATGAAGTTTGTTTTTTCAAGTTTGGGTTAAAAAACAGGGATTGACAAAATGCATTTTATAGCCTTTGATTTTAAAAATCTGAAAGTTTTTTAGATTTAATTATGTTCACAATTTAAACAAAAAGCAATCAAAATTTTTTAAGACCGCTTAATAATGAATTTGCATGTAGTTTAGAACATGACTTTATGAAACATTTCCACTAATTTTTTTTGGTATTGGGTGTAAAACTAAAATGGTTCTATGTTTACAAACTCTGTAAAGAATTTTACCGCCCAAATATTAGCAAAAAAATAAAACAAAGACTGAATATGCTATTACGCTCAAACTTGGTTATTTGTTGTATGCTAACTAATCATGATTTAAAAGGTGAATTAAAAAAATCATAAAATTAAGTAGTGTTTGAAAATAATTAATTTTAGTACTTAACTAAATTATCCTGTGTGAAGCGTAAGTTTTCGTAATATTTAACTATAATTTGACACGCGTTACAAACGGGCGCTACCCATGGGGTTTAAATATTTTAAATAATAATAGACTCGCGTTAGGGATTGCAGTGGAAAGCCCACAGTAACTGCGCCTTAGCGTAGTTACGAGGACTTGTAACGTAAAGCCCGACCCTTTTCGGGTAACGCCCATATTAAAAGTTTAATAAAGCAATTAGTGGTCGGTATTAGACCCAAAAACCTTACGTTCCAATTCGGCTTGAAACTCCTCCATAACTGGTTTTACAGTGCTTTCTGGCAAATCTGCAATCCGGATATACATCAAGCCATCCACAGAGTTGTTGAATAGAGGATCGACATTAAACGCTACTAATCGTGCATTTTGTTTGATGTATTTTTTAAGCAACACGGGCAAGCGAAGGGCACCTGGTTCAATCTCGTCTATAAATTTATCGAACTTGTTTAAATCGGCTTTCGCTTCATCAAAAACAAAATCTTTATCAGCATCCTTTAATTTTACTTTGAATTCCTTTTTAGGGCGCACGTATTGTGCAATGTAAGGATCGTAGTAATGCGATTTCATAAACTCCACCATGAGCGACTTAGAAAAGTTTGAAAATTGGTTACTAATACTTACGCCGCCAATTAAAAATTTGTGTTCTGGGTAACGTAATGTAGTATGTACAATACCCTTCCAAAGTAAAAATAACGGCATGGGTTTTTGCTGGTATTCTTTTACGATAAATGCACGACCCATTTCGATGGACTCGCTCATCATTTTATAGAGTTCAGGTTCAAAACGGAATAAATCCTGTAAATAGAAACCATCAATACCATGTTGGGCAAAAATATTTGAGCCTAACCCCATTCTATAGGCGCCAGCAAGTACTTTAGCATCATTATCCCACAGAAACATATGGTGGTAGTAGCTATCAAATGGATCTAAATCGATAGCCTCATTGGTGCCTTCGCCAACTTCTCTAAACGTGATTTCGCGCAAACGACCTATTTCCTGCAGTATGTTAGGCATGTTTTTAGATTGCGATAAAAAGACTTCATAATTTTTACTTTGTAGAAGCCTCGCATCGCCTTTTCTTAGTGCGTCAACTTCCCTGATCATTAAGGCATTGTCAACCGGTGTTATAATATTTTTTGGTGCTTTAGGTATTTTTAAGTTAGAGGATAGGTTCTCTAAAATTTTTGGCTTGTCCTCAAACGCGTGAGATAGCATATACGTTTTTTTTCGGAGGAATTCAGAAAACGCTTCAAGGCTACCATGCTCTTTTTGGTCGGCAGCCGAAATGGGTTTGCCGATTCTTACCTGTATAGTGCGTCGTTTTTGTGTCAGCACTTCCGATGGTAATTTAGCAGTCCTAAACGTGTCACTAATTTTAGAAAGCTTATAAAATAATTTGCTGTTTTTAGCGTGGAAATAAATAGGTACTACAGGAACCTCAGCTTTTTTAACTAATTTCATGGCAGCATCTTCCCAAGGTCTATCCACAACCAATTTACCATCACGATATGTGGAGACTTCTCCAGCGGGGAAAATACCTAGTGGATGCCCATCTCTTAAATGGAGTAAGGCACTTTTAAATCCTGCAACACTGGATTTCACCTCTTTTCTGTCCTCAAAAGGGTTTACAGGCATGATATAAGGTATCATAGGTTCTATTCTATGTAACAAGAAATTAGCTATGATTTTAAAATCGCTGCGTTGCTCCAACATTAATTTTAAAAGTAAAATACCATCTATTCCTCCAAGCGGATGGTTGGATACGGTTATGTAGGCACCGCTTTTGGGTAAACGTTTTAAATCTTCTTCAGGAATTTCGAACTTAATTTGAAATTCTTCCAAAATACTATCCAAAAAATCGACACCTTCAAGATGCTTATTACGCTTATAAAATTTATTTAATGTAGATATTTTAAGGACTTTCATGAGGCACCAACCTATAAAAGTGCCTATAAAACCATATTTATCTAACTGTATGGCTTTAGCGACTTCTTTGGCGGTTACTAACCCTGTATCCTGCGGTTTGCTCATGGTGTAAATGTAGTAAATAAACTAAATATATCAATTCATAAAGGTATGGTTACTATTTGAACGGTTTTTGGAGTTAGTTGTTTAAGTAATATGTTTTTATCAGTTTCAATTTGATGTATAGCTAACTTATTGTAGTGGCGAATTGTATAAAGCGATACATTTTTATTAACTAGCACTTTAAATTTTGCTTTTAAATGTTGTAGAAGTTTGTCCAGATTATCATAAATATCATCTAAACATACCGAAAAGCTTATCGCGGAATTTTGAATCACACCGACTTTCATTTTATATTGATGTAAAAGATTAAAAATTTCGCCAATATTTTCCTCAACGATATATGAAAAATCCAGTGATGATAAAGAAATCAACACTTGATTCTTTTTTAAAATAAAACAAGGAATTATGGGTTCTAAAATTGTGTTTTTCCCTATTTTGGTTCCTGGCGCTTCTGGGTTTAAAAATGACTTTACGTACAATGGAATTTCTTTACTTTGAAGCGGTTGCAACGTTTTAGGATGAATGACGGATGCACCGTAAAAAGCAAGTTCAATGGCCTCCCGGTATGAAATTTTGTTCAATAATTGTGTGTTTTCAAAATAGCGTGGGTCGGCATTTAATACTCCAGGAACATCCTTCCATATAGTTAAACTTCTAGCGTTTAAACAATAGGCATAAATTGCCGCAGTATAATCACTACCTTCCCGACCTAATGTGGTGGTAAAATTATTTTTATCACTCCCCAAAAAACCTTGCGTAATGTTTAAAACGGATGTGTTAAATTTAGATGAGATTAAACTTTGGGTCGCTTTCCAATCTACATGGGCACGCCTGTAACCATTGTCTGTTTTTATTTGAGTCCTAACGTCTATCCAATTATTTTTTATACCAATAGTATTTAAATATTCGCTTATTATAGTAGTAGATAACAGCTCGCCAAAACCTATGGCTTGATCGTAAACAAAATTATAATCGGGGGACTTATTGGTGTTTAAAAAGGTGTTTAATTCATCGAATAAATCGTTAACTTTTTTAAAAACCTTATGTTTTATGTTTTTAAATAAATCCAGTAAAATATTATTGTGATATTTTTTTATGTCTTGCAGGGAACTTTGAAGCGCTTGTTTATTATCAAAATAGTTTTTTATCAAAGCCTCGATAGCATTGGTTGTTTTACCCATTGCCGAAACTACAATTAGCGTGTGGTTATATCCTGTTTTATTTAAAACTGAGACCAAGTTCTTAACGCCGTTTGCATCTTTTACCGATGCGCCACCAAATTTGAATACCTGCATGTTATTATAAGCTATAATTTTGCTATATAGTTATTAATACCTGTTTCATCTAACCAAACAACATCCCAATCACGAAGTACTTTGGCCCCTTTCTTTTCATAAAAAGCAATGGCTTTTTCGTTCCAGTCAATAACCTCCCAATTTATACGCCTTACACCCAATTGATGCCCGTATTTTACAACCTTATCCAAAAGTGCCGTTCCTATGCCTGTTCCTCGCATGGGTTGGCTTACAATTAGATCTTCAAGGTGTAGAATTTTACCTTTCCAAGTAGAATACCGATTGTAAATTAAAGCGATTCCTTCAATTTTAGCATCTACTTCGGCTACAAAACAATGAAAAGCTGGATGTGTTCCAAAACCATCATTTTGTAAATCTTCAACAGTAACCTCAACAGCTTCAGGTGCTTTTTCAAATATGGCTAATTCATTGATTAAATGAAGCACCTGTTGCATATCTTTCTTTTTGGCGTTTCTAATTGTGAAATCCATAGTTCATTATAAAATAAATCAAATATAGTTCAAAGTTATGGAGTTAATCATATTAATATTGAACGAAAACGATGTAGTTTATTAAAAATTACAGATATTTGTATTTAACAAAACTATCTTTTCATGGCTCACAAAAAGCAAACCCTCGGAGAATTCATCATTGAAAATCAATCATCATTCAAATATTCTTCAGGAGAATTATCCAGTCTTTTAAACTCCATTCGATTGGCTGCAAAAATTGTAAACCATGAAGTCAATAAAGCGGGGCTGGTAGATATTATCGGTGCTGCAGGCGATACCAACATACAAGGCGAAGACCAACAAAAACTAGATGTTTACGCTAATGATAAATTTATCCAAACCCTTACAAGGCGAGATATTATATGTGGCTTAGCCAGCGAGGAGGAAGATGATTTTATTACCATAAATAGCCAAGACGAAAACAATCAAAATAAATATGTCGTGCTTATTGATCCTTTGGATGGATCTTCAAATATTGATGTAAACGTTTCTGTTGGAACTATTTTTTCAATATACAGGCGTGTTACGCCTATTGGGACACCAGTACAACTCGAGGATTTTTTACAAAAAGGAACTGCACAAGTTGCTGCAGGATATGTTGTTTACGGCACTTCTACCATGTTGGTTTACACCACCGGCGACGGTGTAAATGGCTTTACCTTAAATCCTGCTATTGGGTCTTTCTACTTATCACATCCTGATATGCAATTCCCTGAAGATGGACATATTTATTCTGTTAACGAAGGAAATTATACACACTTTCCGCAGGGTGTAAAAAATTATATAAAATATTGCCAACAAGAAGAAGATGAAAGACCATACACCTCAAGATATATAGGTTCTTTAGTTTCAGATTTTCATAGAAATATGATAAAAGGTGGCATATATCTCTATCCACAAAGTTCTAAAAATCCAAACGGGAAATTACGCTTGCTGTATGAATGTAATCCTATGGCGTTTCTAGCAGAACAAGCCAATGGTAAATCCAGTGATGGGTTTATTAGAACGATGGAAGTTGAACCTACAGAACTCCATCAACGAGTACCATTTATTTGCGGAAGTAAAAATATGGTTGAAAAGGCTGAAGAGTTTATGCGAGTATCTGTAAAATAACTATTGACCATTTTAAAATATATAATACATGCGAACTGAGAAGTTCGCATTTTTTTATGCCCAGTGTTTTGTTATAGTACATAATTATTAGTCTGGTAATGTCTTGACTCACGGACTTAGTACCATCAATCTTCCAAAGTATTTTTAAAAACTCAGGGTATTCCCTGAGTTTTTAATTTCAGGTTTTTCCCTGAACAAAAACTTCCACATTTTCAACACCTTGCATGAGCTATTAGTTCCTAAATGAAAACAATGACAACAAAACATGTTTTACAGATAAAATTTTGCATCCTTTTCGCCGCTGTGAGTATTGGTTACAACGGCATTGCACAGAAAGAATCAAATTATAGTATCAATATCGAGCAAAATTTTTTAAAAGACCACAGGCAAAACCTACCTATTGGTCATCAAGAAATTCGCAGACTATTGGGTAATGACATAGGTCAAATGGAGTTTGATACGCCAGTTGCAAAAAACTTTAGAAACTATATAAAAAATTCCTTACTGGAAACAACATCTTATAACAGCGACAGTGGCTACAAAAATTATCATAGAAAAAGTGGTTCTGGAAAAATTCAACTATGCGCAGATGGCACTTACGTTGAAGCGCTTTACAACGAAATTATTGTAGATGTTGACGGCACAACCGCCACGAGCTCTGGCACAACCTATATTTCTGGCTATTGGGAAGTTGCAGCATTGCCAAATGGCATGTTTATAATTTTATTTTATAGCCAACACCCAGATGTCTTGGAAGAATACCCTAATGGGCTTCAACCATGGATAGTGCCAAAATATGGCGACGATTTTGTGTCCCTTCCCAGTGGCGAATTTTATAAGCGTACTGCGAATATCCATTGCAATTAATTAAACTTAAAACAACTATTTAAAATAACTAACCATGAAAAATTTAGTAAAAATAACGCTCATAGCCTTTTTGTTAATGGCGCTAAGCTGCAGTAAAGATGATAGCTCAGCATCACAAGAAAAAACAAATAGTATTCCTGAAATAAATAATCAAACCTTTGAAATTGCAGAAAACATAACTGCGGCAACCATTATTGGTAATGTAGTGGCTACTGATGCAGACGCTAATGACACACTATCATTCAGCATTATTGCAAGCACCAATACCTTATTTGAAATTACGGATACTGGTGCAATAAGCCTAAAAACCAATCAAAATCTCGATTTTGAAACAGCAGAAAGCCACGTTGTAAACGTACAAGTGTTTGACGGTAAAGCAAGTTCAAACGCAGAAATTACCATAAACGTTACCGATATAGATGAAAATAGCACGCCCACTATTAGCGACCAAACCTTTACGGTAGCTGAAGATCTTGCAGACACCGTAACCATTGGAAATATTGAAGCAAGCGATCCTGATGGTAATACATTGGTATTTAGTATTACAACGAATGATAACGATCTTTTTGAAATAACGGATACTGGTGCACTAAGTTTAGCAACAGATAAAACCCTAGATTTTGAAACCTCAGAAACCCATAGTATTACAGTTGAAATAACCGACGGTACAGAAAGGGCCACTGCAATAATAACCATAAACGTTACCGATGTTGATGAGAATACAGCTCCAGAGGTTGACAACCAAGCCTTTACGGTGTCTGAAGTTATTGTAGATACGCAAATTATAGGCATTATTACTGCAACCGATTTAGAGGGAGATGCTTTAACCTATAGTATTACCACCAATAGCAACCCTTTATTTGAAATTGATGACACTGGCGCTTTGAGCTTAGCATTAAGCCAACATTTAGATTTTGAAACTGCCGAAAGTCATGATATAATTGTGGCAGTATCTGATGGAAGCGAAACCAGTGAAGCCGAAATAACAATTTCTATAACCAATGTGCCAGAACCCGCTTTTGTAACCACATGGGAAACTACAGGTAATAATGAAATTGTTACCATACCAACCCGTGCAGGAGAACTTTATTATAGTTATACAATTGATTGGGGAGATGGTAGCGTAGAGAGATTTATTAGATCTGATAGTTCTCATATTTATCAAACTATAGGGATACATACCATAAGTATTAGTGGTTCTGCATTCCCTGCAATATCTCTTGAGTTCAATGAAAATTCACAACAACAATTTCGTTCTATTGAAGATTGGGGAGATATAATCTGGCGTAGTATGGAAGGGGCGTTTACAGGTACTGATTTTGTAATTAATACTAACGAAGCACCAGACTTAAGTAGTGTAGAAAAAATGAATAGTATGTTCAGATATTCAAAATTCAACCAGGATATTGGAAATTGGGATGTGAGCCGTGTTACGAATATGAGTTCTATGTTCAGCAACTCAAAATTCAATCAAGATATTGGAAATTGGGATGTGAGCCGTGTTATAGATTTTACTTTTATGTTCAACCAAACCGAATTCAACCAAGATATTGGAAATTGGGATGTAAGTAATGTATTATATATGAAAGGAATGTTTAAAGAATCTAAATTTAATACTCCAATTGATAAATGGGATGTAAGTCGAGTTAAAAATATGAAAAATATGTTTGAAACCAGCATTTTTAATCAAGATATTACCGCTTGGGATGTACAAAATGTAACCAATATGGAAGCCATGTTTAAGGCATCTAAATTTAATAAAATTGATATTTCTTCATGGAACGTAACTAATGTTAGTAATTGTTCTGAGTTTGGAATAAATTCAGATTTTCCTAATGAATTCTGGCCAAAATTTTTAAGTTGTGCGCCTTAAATTACAATTTACCAAATCTAGTAAATACTAACACAGGTTTTTTTCAATACTTCTTATTTTAAGAAAAGCCTTTAACAATAAAAGACGCCACGGAAGTACCGTGCGGTCATAACTTTAAATATAATATATCATGAAAAAAATTTAAGTTTTATTTTATTAGGACTATTAATAATAAATTTTAATGCTTACGGTCAAAAAAAATACTATCCACTTAGCGATAAACAGTATAAAAGCATTATAAATTTAAAAGACAAAAAGGAAATTACTTTAAACAATGGGAATGTTGCTTATATGCTTAATGTGAAACAATTAGAGTTGGCTAGTTCGATAAGTCAAGAGGTGTTAAATAGGTTAAGGCAAGCTGTTTGTTTCCTTCCACTGGAGCCTATGGCTTTGTGTGAAAATAATTGTAGAGAATGCCCTGAAGGTTACATTTGCGCATACTTTCTTAGGCCTGCTGCGGGTGCCTGTTTACAAGAAAGAGGATGTGAAGATCTATTTATTATACAACCAGGCCCAAAAAGATGTATTGAATTACCAACAAGATAATTTTGTAATGTGTGTTAATGTTTTTTTAGGTTATTTTGTGATAGAAACCCATAAAATAACCAAAAAGGAATTGCCAATTAGCTTTGGTTTAAAACCTTAATTATTTTTAAATCAAAGCTATTGGTATTTTATCTCTATATTTAATTAACTAAAAATTAGTTGTTTTGAAGAAATTTTCTCTATTATTTTTTATACTATTTACGATTTTGTTCGGTTTTTCGCAGTCAAACAAAGTTGACAGCCTTAAAAACAAATTGAAAACTACTAAAGAACCAAAAGAAAAACTAAACATATATGATGCTTTAGTAAAAGCATACATTAATAAAGATATTGATAAATCACAAGCTTATAATGATACATTAAAGAAATATAGCCAATCTTTAAATAATAAAAAGATGGAGATGACATCAATATATAATAATAGTTCTATTTCAAGACAAAGAGGGGATTTAGTTAAAGGAAAAAAACAAGCGAAAACTTTTTTATCTTATGCAATATCAAGCAATGATAGTATAGAAATATCTAAGGCCAATTATCAATTAGGTTCAATTAATGTCTATTTGGATGAAAAAGAAGCGGCTATTTTAAATTTTTTAGAAGCTTTAAATTATTTAGACAAAAATAAAAATGAAAGTCAAAAAGCTAAAATACTCAATGGTATAGCTATTATTTATTCTCAAACAAGTCAATACGAAAAATCTAAAGAATACAACCGTAAAGTAATAGATGTAGCTTTAAAACTCAAAGACTCTTCCTTATTGGCTATTTCTTATAACGGCAGAGGTATTACACTAAAAAATCAAGACAGTATAAAAAAGGCGTTATATTATTTTAAGAAATCTTTAAATATAGCGGAAAAAACGAATAATACTAGAGTAATGGGCTATCAATATAGAAATATTGGTATTATACATTCAATAAAAAAAGACTATAAACAGGCTGAACCATTCTTAGAGAAAGCATTAATGATAAGAAGGCAAATGAAAGATAAAAGCACTATTGGTGGTTCATTGTCAGATTTAGCAAATGTTTATATTGAGACTGATAGGTTAGATAGAGCAGAAAAATATTTAAACGAAGCAATAGCTATTTTCAAAAACAATAAAACTATTTCAAATGAAAATACCATGTACTATTATTTGAGCACACTTGAAGCTAAACGTGGTAATGCAGAAAAAGCATTGGAATTTTCAGATAGATATTATACCACGAGAGATAGCTTACAAAATATAGATTTACAAGAAAAAATTAATGACATTGATATAAAATACCAAACCGAGAAAAAAGACAAAACCATCTTAGAAAACGAGCTAAAACTAGAAAAATCCCAAGCTAAAACACAAACAATGACAATCCTAATCATCTCTCTATTATTAGCATCCATATTACTATGGTTTATATTTCAGCAACGCCAAAAACGCATTCAGCAGCAATTGGTAACCATCCAAAAAGAACAAGAAGTTCGTACGCTAGAATCTCTAATTATTGGAGAAGAGAAAGAGCGACTGCGTATTGCCAAAGAACTTCATGATGGCGTAAATGGCGATTTGTCTGCCATAAAATTTAAACTCTCCTCTTTACTTAAAATGAACAATGAAATCATTAATCAAGCAGTAACCATGATTGATAATTCGTGCCAGCAGGTTCGTGCTATTTCTCATAATTTAGTACCTCCATCATTAAAAAATTTCTCCTTATTTGAGGCTGTAAGCAATTATTGTGAAAATATGGACAGTATTCACGAACCAGAAATCCGTTTTCAATCTATAGGCGACCCTATAAATTTAAATAAAAAAATAGAAATTAATATTTTTAGGATTATACAGGAATTAGTTACTAATGCCGTTAAACATGCGGAAGCAAAAACTATCGATATCCAGATAAGTAATAGTAACGATGTACTTTTAGTTACCGTTGAAGATGATGGTAAAGGCTATACTAGTCGTGATTTAAATGATGATGTAATGGGCATTGGCCTAAATAATCTTAAATCTCGTGTAGAATATTTAAATTCCAAATTAGATATTGTTTCAAATAGTCAAGGAACTTTCAATACCATAGAAATTGATTTAAATAAAATAAATGCTAATTAAAGCTATAAAACCATAAAATAACATATCGGTTTGGAAGGCTGTAAGGTTATTAAAAGCAAATGTTATTTGGGGAAAAAATCATATTTTGTGCTGTTATTTTAAGGACACACCAATAAGATATTAAAAAAAATGCGAACTTTTTAGTTCGCATTTTTGATGTAGTAAGTTTTATAACGTTACATGGCTACTAAGTCGCCCGTAACATCTTTTGATGGTAAATTGGATTTACCCATTAAATATAAATCCACCTGTCTTGCAGCTTCTCGACCTTCAGAAATAGCCCAAACAATTAAAGATTGTCCGCGACGCATATCACCAGCAGCAAATATGTTTGGAACATTGGTTTGGTATTTTCCGTACTCTGCTTTGTAGTTAGAACGTACATCTTTGTTTAATCCTAATTTATCTGCAAGCGTACTTTCAGGACCTGTAAAGCCAAGTGCTAATAACGCTAAATCACAAGGCCATGTTTTTTCTGTCCCTTCAATTTCAATTAATTGCGGACGTTGACCTGGAACCATTTTCCATTCTACATTAACCGTTTTTAAAGCCGTTAATTTTCCGCTCTTATCTTTTACGAATTCTTTAGTGTTTATTAACCAGTTACGAGTAACACCTTCCTTGTGGGACGATGATGTTTTTAATTGTAATGGCCAATACGGCCAAGGGGTAGTTGGCGAACGATGCCCTGGTGGTTTTGGCATAATTTCAAAATTAACTACCGATTTTGCACCATGGCGGTTTGATGTTCCTATACAATCTGAACCAGTATCTCCACCACCAATAACAATCACATTTTTATCTGTTGCCATAACTTGGTTTTCTACTTTCTTGCCAAATAACACCTTGGTTTGCTGTGTTAAAAAATCCATAGCCTGTACCACACCATCAGCATCAATACCCGGTGTTGGTAAGCTTCGTCTTTCCGTAGCACCTCCACAAAGCACAACCGCATCAAAAGCCTTTAAATCCTCAACGCTATAATTAACACCAACATTAATATTGGTTTTGAATATAATGCCTTCAGCTTCTAATATTTTTATACGGCGGTCTATGATACCCTTTTCCATTTTAAAATTAGGAATTCCATAGCGCAAAAGGCCTCCAACTTCATCGTCACGTTCAAAAACCGTTACAGTATGGCCAGCTCGGTTTAATTGCTGTGCCGCAGCTAAACCGGCAGGTCCGGAACCTACAATAGCTACCGTTTTATCGGTTCTTACTTTTGGAGGCTGTGGTTTGATCCAACCTTCTTTAAAAGCACGTTCAACTATATTTTTTTCAATATTCTCTATGGAGACAGGGTCTTCTATAATACCTAATACACACGATTGCTCACATGGTGCAGGGCATAAACGACCTGTAAACTCAGGGAAATTATTTGTGGAATGCAATATCCAAGAGGCTTTTTGCCACTCGCCTTGATGTACCATATGATTGAAATCAGGAATTAAATTTCCTAACGGGCAACCACTGTGACAAAACGGAATACCACAATCCATACAACGTGAGCCTTGTTTTTTCAATTCAGGTTCACTTAGTTCTACAGTAAATTCCTTATAATGTTTTACACGATCCTCTACAGGTGTGTATGTTTCATCTTGTCTTTCAAATTCTTTAAATCCAGTTACTTTTCCCATGACACTATGCTGTTGTTAATTCTTCTACCATTGGTTCTTCAGTCTCCAAACGTTTTAAAGCACGTTTGTATTCAATTGGCATTACTTTTACAAAATTTTCTAAACTTGTATCCCAATCTGATAGCAATCGTTTTCCTAGTTTACTATCTGTGTAAAGGGCATGTTTTTCAATTGTTTGTTTTAGATCTGCGGCATCTTCACTTGAAATAGCTTCAAGTTCTATCGTTTCCATATTACATAATCCGTTTGCGAATTTTTTATCTGGATCATAAACATAAGCGATACCACCACTCATACCAGCTGCAAAGTTTCTTCCCGTTTTACCAAGAACAATTACTTTTCCGCCCGTCATGTATTCACAACAGTGATCTCCAACACCTTCAACAACTGTTGTAGCTCCAGAGTTACGAACTGCAAAACGTTCGCCTGCAATCCCGTTTATGAAAGCTTCACCTGCAACTGCTCCAAATAAACAAACATTACCAACTATAATATTGTTTTCGGCCTTAAAATCTGCTGTAGCAGGCTTTTTTACAATTAATTTAGCTCCGGATAAACCTTTACCTAAATAATCGTTTGTATTTCCTTCTAAAATGAATGTTAATCCGTAGGCTCCAAAGGCTCCAAAACTTTGTCCAGCAGATCCTGTAAAGTTTATGTTTAGTGTATCTTCAGGTAAACCTAAATGACCATAAATTTTAGAAATTTCGTTACTTACAATAGCCCCAACTGTACGGTTTATATTGTTTATAGGGTAAGCAAGTGTCATTTTTTCCTTTCTATATAAAGCTCTGTGTGAGTCTTTCAATATAGTAAAGTCTAATACATTTTCTAAATTATGGTCTTGACCTTCAGTATTTCTTACTGTAAGTTCTCTATAAGCTGTCGGTCTGTGCAAAATACTTGATAAATCCAAACCTTTTGCTTTATAATGTGTAATAGCCCTGTTAGCATTAATTTTATGTGTTTGACCAACCATTTCAGCTAAAGTCCTGAACCCTAACTGCGCCATAATAGCTCTTAACTCTTCAGCTATATAGTAGAAAAAGTTAATAACGTGCTCTGGCGTTCCTTTAAAGTTTTTACGTAACTCTTTATCTTGAGTGGCAATACCTACCGGGCACGTGTTTAAATGACACTTACGCATCATAATACAGCCAGAAGCAACTAAAGGCGCGGTTGCAAAACCAAATTCCTCAGCACCTAACAAAGCGGCTATAGCAACATCACGACCCGTTTTTAATTGACCATCACATTCAACAACAATTCTACTTCTTAAATTATTTAGCACTAAAGTTTGTTGCGCTTCTGATAAACCAAGCTCCCAAGGTAAACCAGCATGTTTTAATGATGTTAAGGGCGATGCTCCTGTACCGCCGTCATATCCTGAAATTAATACAACATCGGCTTTAGCTTTTGCAACACCAGCGGCAATAGTACCAACACCAACTTCAGACACTAATTTTACATTAATCCTAGCTTCCCGATTTGCATTTTTTAAATCGTAAATTAATTGTGCTAAATCTTCAATAGAATATATATCGTGATGCGGCGGTGGTGAAATTAAACCTACAAAAGGTGTTGAGTTACGTGCTGATGCAATCCAAGGCAATACTTTGTACCCTGGTAATTGCCCACCCTCTCCAGGTTTAGCACCTTGAGCCATTTTTATTTGAATCTCCCTGGCGTTTGTTAAATAGTGCGATGTTACTCCAAAACGACCAGATGCGACTTGTTTTATTGCTGAATTACGACTGTCGCCATTTACGTCTTTCTGAAAACGTTTTCTATCTTCTCCACCTTCACCAGAATTAGATTTTCCTCCAATCCGGTTCATGGCAATTGCTAAATTTTCATGAGCTTCACGAGAAATAGACCCGTAAGACATGGCTCCTGTTTTAAACTTTTTAACAATCTCCGTCCATGGCTCTACCTCTTCTAAAGGAATAGGGTTTAGGTTATCGAACTCAAATAATCCACGTATGGTCATTAAGTTTTCAGATTGTTCATTTATCGCTTTTGCATATACATCATAACTTGCCTGATCGCTTAATCGAACAGCTTGTTGTAATTTTGAAACGGTTGTTGGATTGAATAAATGACGTTCTCCATTACGTCTCCATCTATAATCGCCACCAATATTCAATCCTAAATTTTTATCAATAGAATTGTCTGGGTAAGCTTGTTTATAACGTTGGTCAATTTCTTTTTCAATTTCATATAAACCAATGCCTTCTATTCTGGAAGCGGTGTATGGAAAATATTTTTCAACGAATTGAGAATTGAATCCAACAATTTCGAATATTTGAGACCCTCTGTATGAGTGTAAAGTAGAGATTCCAATTTTGTTCATCACCTTCAAAATACCTTTGCCAATGGCTTTGTTGAAATTATCAACAGCTTTTTGCTCATCCATATCAGTAATGAAGCCATCTTTAACTTGCATTCTGATAATTTCATTTACCATGTAAGGGTTAATCGCACTGGCACCATAACCAAATAACGTAGCAAAATGATGAGGCTCCCGAGGTTCTGCAGATTCGATAATAATATCGAAATAAGAACGCTTACGTAAACGATTTAATTGATGGTTGATATAAGAACAGGCTAATAAAGCTGGAATAGGCGCAAATTCCTGATTGACACCTCTATCGGAAAGGATAATAATATTCGTTTTCCTTTCTAAGGCTTTTTCAATTTCTATTATTATGGCATCAAGCGCGTTTTCCAAGCCATTCATACCTTCTACTTTTGGATAAAGCATTTGGATGGTTTCGGCTTTAAAACCATCAATATCAATGGTTCTAATTTTCTCTAAATCGGCATTTGAAATTACAGGGTTCTGAATTCTTAATTTTCTACACTGTCTTTCTGTGATGCTGAATATATTTCTATCTTTTCCTAAATTTAAGCTAATATCGGTAACAATTTCTTCGCGAATACCGTCTAATGGTGGGTTTGTAACTTGTGCAAATAATTGTTTAAAGTAATTGGATATAAGTTGAGGCCTATCGGACAAAACAGCTAAAGGTGTGTCAATACCCATAGAACCTAAAGCTTCTTTACCTACTTGAGCCATGGGTGTAATAACTTCTTGAATATCTTCGAACGTATAATTAAACAAACGTTGTCGTGTTTTAATATCAATAGTTTCAATAGGGCAGGTTTCGCTAGTGTAAGCAACGTCTTTTAGGTGTAGGCGCGTTTTGTCCAACCATTCTTTATAGGGTCTTTCTGAAACTATTTTACTCTTTATCTCTTCGTCCCCGATAATGCGACCTTCGTTCATATCCACCAGAAACATTTTTCCAGGTTCTAACCTACCGTGTTCCTTTACATCTTCAGGAGCAACCTCAACAACACCAATTTCAGAAGACATAATTAACTTACCACTTTTAGTAACTGTATATCTTGAAGGTCTTAATCCGTTTCTGTCTAATAATGCACCGATATAATCCCCATCTGTAAAAGGCACAGATGCAGGACCATCCCATGGCTCCATGATACAGGCATTATACTCGTAAAAGGCTTTTCGCTCATCAGACATGGTGGCATGTTTTTCCCAAGCTTCAGGAATCATCATCATCATAATTTCAGGAAGTGAACGCCCTGTGTGTGTTAATAACTCAACCACCATATCCATAGATGCTGAATCTGATTTTCCAGGTAGAATTATAGGGAATAATTTATGTATTTGTGGCCCAAAAACATCACTTTTCATGATTTCTTCACGAACACGCATTCTACTTACATTACCACGAAGGGTATTTATTTCTCCATTTTGGCACATATGACGGAAAGGCTGAGCCAACTCCCAAGTAGGCATGGTATTGGTGGAAAAACGTTGATGTACCAATGCTAAGCGGGTTACTAAATCTATTTGTTGTAGATCGGTATAATACGGCCCAATATCCTCGGGCATTATAATACCCTTATATATTAAAGTTGTTGTCGATAAACTAGGCACGTAAAAGTAAATGCTTTCAGAAATTTTTGATGTTCTTATGGCATGTTCTGTTATTTTTCTTGCGGCGTATAATTTGGCTTTAAACGCAGCCTCATCAATGGCATCTGCCTTTCCTATAAAAAGCTGCTCAATATTAGGTTCTGACGCTAAAGCTATTTCTCCTAATTGAGAAGAATCAACAGGTACTTTACGCCATCCTAAAATGGTGAGTCCCTGTGCCACGATTTCTTTTTCAAAAGTGGTTTTACAAAAATTATATTGGTTTGATGTTTTTGGTAAAAAAACCATACCAACAGCATATGCCCTTTGTTCCGGGATATCAAAATCGCAAACCCGTTTAAAATAATCGTGAGGGATATCAATTAACAACCCAGCCCCATCACCAGTTTTTCCGTCTGCACTCACACCACCACGGTGTTCCAATTTCACAAGAATTTCTAAGGCATCATGGATGATTTGATTTGTTTTCTCTCCTTTAAGATTGCAAATAAAACCTGCGCCGCAGTTCTCGTGTTCAAATTCTGGTAAATAAAGTCCTTGTTTCTTAATCATAGTCAACAGTAATTTAGTTTAAAAACTTGAGTTGAAAAGTAAAGATACGCTCTAGTTTTTGAATTACAATAGGGGGTTTTAATTATTTCGATTTTAGAAGACAACCGTATCTAAAAATAAGTATATATCAATATTAAACGTCTTTTTTAATGAATATTCAATTGTAAATTATTATCCATAGATAAGAATATCTGAATTTATAATAGCGTATTGGGTTTTATACGCAGATAATAACACTAAAAACTAGAAAATGCTGACAATAACTCAATAAAACCCATTATTGAAAAACCAAAAATTTTGTTAATAAAGCAAATACCCTCAAAAAAATAGGGTAAAAACTAAAATATTAATAAAAGTAACTCAATTACCCCTATTTTTTATGGGGGTTAAAACTTTTTGGTATAATTTAGCCCCGTTCTTAAGGATATTTTAGGTCTAGGAATATCTAACTTAAAACAAAAAACTAAATAAAATCTAGACCTAATCAAATTAAACAACTTAAAAATAAACAATGATGAAAAAAATTATTACACTTTCAATGCTTTTTATAGCAACAGTAGTATTTGCTCAAGAGGAAGCAACAAAAAAATTAAGTATTAGTGGTAGTGTTGATACATACTATCAAACAAATTTATCTTCAAGTGATACGGCTAATCCATTATTTAATGGTGGCGATGGTGGTTTCCAAAATTTCGGAACTTCATTTGCTAATGAAACTGGATTTGCTCTAGGTATGGCCAACATAATAGCATCTTACGAAGGTGAGAAAACTGGAGTTGTTGCAGATTTAGTGTTTGGCCCAAGAGGTGATGGTGCCGCTGGTGGTTATAACCTTAATCAACTTTATGCTTACTGGAATGTATCTGAAGGAACGACATTAACAATGGGTCGTTTTAATACCTATTTAGGTTATGAAGTTATTTCTCCTGTTGGAAATTTTAACTACTCTACGTCTTATTTATTTTCAAACGGACCATTTTCTCATGTTGGTTTAAAAGCTGATTTTGCTCTATCTGATGATTTTAGCTTAATGTTAGCAGTTATGAACCCAACAGATGTAAATAACAACTTAATTGGTGGTTATGCTTTAGGAGCACAATTAGGATATGCAGGTCAATTCTTAAACTTCTATTATGATGATAATGAGGTTTTAGGTTTCGAAATTGATTATACAGGTGGTTTTGATGTATCTGATGATTTCTTTTTAGGAATTAACGCTGCTTACGCTGATAATGATGGTAACGGTTTTTACGGAGCTGCATTGTATCCTCAATTGGCAGTTTCAGAAAGTTTCGGTATAGGGTTAAGAGGTGAATACTTTAGTCAAATGATTGATGGTGTTGATGATGAGCCAAGTGTATTTGCTACTACTTTAACAGGAAGCTACACCATTGAAAACTTAATTATCAAGCCAGAATTACGTTTAGATAGTAACTCAGAAGAAGTATTTCTTAATAGTGATCTTGAAGGAAGTAAAAGTTTATCTACTTTCTTAATTGCTGCAATTTACTCTTTCTAAAAAAACAAAAAACCCATTTCTAGATTTTCAATCTAGAAATGGGTTTTATCAATTAAACTAATCAATAAAAAACATATTTAATATGAAAAAAATTGAAGCAATCATAAGAAAATCTAAATTCAATGCTGTTAAAGAAGCGTTGCATCAAGTAGATGTAAACTTCTTTTCTTATTGGGATGTAACTGGTTTAGGTAACGAAAAAGAAGCGCACGTTTACAGAGGTGTTAGTTATAGCACTAGCGATATTCAAAGACGATACTTATCCATAGTAGTTAATGACGATTTTGAAAAGATAACTTTAGATGCCTTGTTAAAAGCTGCTGCTACAGGAGAAGTTGGAGATGGTAAAATTTTCGTTTCAGACATAACAGAAGCTTATAGAATAAGAACTGGAGAAAAAGGTGGAGCTACTTTAAAGAAAATTTCAAAATAAAATAACACTTAAAAAAGTTTATAATTATGGACGCAATATTTACAGCTAATAATGTATGGATGATGGTCTGTACGGCGCTTGTTTTCTTTATGCACACAGGATTTGCATTTTTGGAAATTGGGTTAACAAGACAAAAAAACACAATTAACATTTTATTTAAAAATATATTTATAATCACTGTTGGATTGCTACTTTATTATTTAGTAGGATTTAATATGATGTACCCAGGTTTTGCAGAAGATTCTTCAGGAATTTTTGGTTTTGCAGGGTTTCTTATTGATGCACCAGCTAATGGAATGACTCCAGAATATGCAGATGGTGGTTACACATGGTGGACAGATTTCTTGTTTCAAGGTATGTTTGCTGCAACAGCTGCAACTATCGTTTCTGGTGCTGTCGCTGAGCGTATGAAGATTGGAGCATTTATGATTTTTACGATAATATATGTAGGATTGGTTTATCCTATCGCCGGATCATGGAAATGGGGTGGTGGATTTTTAGACCAAATGGGCTTCTATGATTTTGCAGGTTCTACATTAGTACATTCTGTTGGTGGATGGGCAGCTTTAGTAGCGGTTTGGTTATTAGGGTCTCGTATTGGTAAATTTAAAGATGGAAAACCTCAAGCTATACCAGGACATAGTATTCCTTTAGCAACTGCTGGTGTATTAATACTTTGGTTAGGATGGTTTGGATTTAATGGAGGTTCTGTACTTTCTGCAGATCCAGAATTAACATCATTAACTTTAGTAACAACTTGTTTAGCTGCTGCTGCAGGTGGTGTAATTGCAGTACTTGTTAACTTTTTAAAATATAAGAATTTAGATTTAACTATGTTCTTAAATGGTATTTTAGGGGGATTAGTTGGTATTACTGCTGGTGCAGATGTTATGACACCAGAAAGCGCTATTTTAATTGGTGGTATTGCAGGGGCACTTATTGTTTTTGCTGTTGCTTTTGTAGATGCTATTAAATTAGATGATCCTGTAGGTGCTATAGCAGTTCACTTAATATGTGGTATTTGGGGAACTTTAGCAGTTGGAATCTTTTCAACTAACCCAGAACATACATTTTTAATTCAGTTAACGGGTGTAGCTTGTTATGCAGTATTTTGTATAGCTACATCTTTCTTAATCATATTTACGCTTAAGAAAACTATAGGAATTAGAGTTTCAGAAAAAGAAGAATTAGAAGGTTTAGATTCTCATGAGCATGGAATGGATGCTTATCCAGATTTCAGATTGAATGAGCACTAACCTATAACAATTTAGTTTAGTTTAGTTTGATAAAAGGATGTCTTGCACTATGCAAGGCGTCCTTTTTTTTTAGCGTTACTTATAAAAGGTGTTTGCTTTTACTAGTTTTCTTGATCATATTGAGACTAGACATACTGTCTAAGCTTTAAAACGTTCAAATCTGATTTCTTAAATTGCCCAGCAACACATTTAAACGTTCCAAATCTTTATCAACAATTTAAAATTCTTTAAAACTTCGTAAGTTTACTAAATGAAAATACTCCACCTAGATACCAATCACGAACTTCTAATTAATCAATTAAATAATTTTGGCTTTATTAATCATGAAGATTACAAATCGTCAAAAGAAATAATAGAAGCCACAATTCATGAGTATGACGGCATTGTTCTTAGAAGCCGTTTTTCTATAGACAAACCATTTCTAGATGCCGCTAAAAACCTGAAATTTATTGGTCGTGTAGGAGCTGGATTAGAAAACATAGACTGTGATTATGCTAAACAGAAAGGTGTGTATTTAATATCTGCACCAGAAGGCAACAGAAATGCAGTTGGAGAACACAGTTTAGGCATGTTGCTGTCTTTATTCAATAAACTAAACAAAGCAGATGCTGAGGTGCGACAAGGTAAATGGCTAAGAGAAGATAATCGCGGTATTGAACTAGATGGAAAAACAGTAGGGCTTATAGGTTACGGAAATATGGGTAAAGCCTTTGCAAAAAAACTACGTGGTTTCGATGTTGAAGTGCTGTGTTATGATATTAAAGACAATATTGACGATGAGAATGCAAAACAAGTTAACCTTAAGGAATTCCAAGAACGCATTGATGTTTTAAGCTTACATACCCCACAAACTGCACGAACGCTTAATATGGTTAATTCAGATTTAATAAATTCATTTAAGAAACCATTTTGGTTAATAAATACCGCAAGAGGGAAAAGTGTCGTTACAAAAGATTTAGTTACAGCCATGAAAGCAGGTAAAATTCTAGGCGCAGGATTGGATGTTCTAGAATACGAGAAAGCATCCTTTGAAAATCTTTTTGCTTCAAAGTTGCCAACAGCATTTCAATATTTGATAACTTCTGAAAAAGTATTACTATCGCCACACGTAGCTGGTTGGACTGCTGAAAGTAAAGAAAAACTAGCCCAAACAATAGTGGATAAGATTAAAGTCGAATTTTGTTAATTTTAAATATGAAAAATACCATGATTGTTTTTTCACTGCTTATTTTATCATAATTGCTTCTATTTTAATTTAGTAAGTATTATAAATAGATATGTTTCATCTACTTGTTAAGTTAAATGCTAAACGGCGCACACAAGCCATTCAAATATCAAAAACTTCAATATTATATAATTTGTTAGCTTTACAGCAAAAGTATTATCGATTTAGTATTTTAGTATGAGCTTCAAAATTTACTAATTAGTTACTCTCGATTTTTTAACCAATGCATAATTCGAAATGAAAAGTACTGTAATTAAATACGGCATTTACGCATTAATAACTGGATTTGTTTTATTTGGGTCGCCCTTTCTTCTTGGAATGGCTGTAGATTTTGAATACGGAGAACTCATAGGCTACACCTCTATGATTGTTTCTTTATCATTTATTTATCTCGGTGTTAAGCACTACCGTAATCAGATAAACAAAGGAAAAGTATCTTTAGGAAAAGCTATAAGCATAGGTATGCTCATTGCCCTCTTTTCTTCGATTGGCGTTGCTGTTTTCGATTACCTATATACCGCACAAATAAATCCTGATTTTGCAAGTGAGTATTTAGAGCATTCTATAAAAAAAATGGAAGAATCACTACCTGCTAGTGAAGTTAAGGTTAAAGCTGCTGAATTAACAAAACAAATGAAAGACTATGGTAGCCCTGGTTTTATGGCTTTTATGATGTTTGTATCGGTTATGATTCTTGGATTAATGATTTCTTTAATTTCAGGTTTAATACTTCAACGTAAATGAATACAATATGCAATTAAAAGCTACAACACCTAAAGAATATCTAGACGCGTTACCAAAGCATAGGAAATATATTATTTCTAAATTAAGAGAACAAATTTTAAACAACCTTCCAAAAGGTTTTGAAGAAGCGATGAGTTATGGAATGCTCGGTTATGTAATTCCACACAAAATATATCCTAATGGCTACCATTGCGACCCAAAATTACCATTGCCTTTTATGAGTTTAGCTTCTCAAAAAAATTTCATAGCGCTTTACAGTATGCTGTTATACTCAAATAAAGAAGTGATGGATTGGTTTACATTGGAATATTCTAAACGATGTAAATATAAACTAGATATGGGGAAAAGTTGTATCCGTTTTAAAAGAATGGATGATATTCCTTTCGATTTAATTGGCAAATTAACCTCAAAAGTAAATACAGAAACATGGATAGAAATTTATGAATCTACGCTGAAAAAATAGTGGTTTTTTTATCTAAAATTTCTTTAACTCTATAATGTAACGGCATTATAATGGACAGATATTGGACTAGTTATTTTTTTGGTTTTTTTAAATCTGGAATAAAAGGTATTGGTATTATTATCGTGATTATTCTTGACTTTATTTTTAGCGAAAAAGCTTGAACATGTATTTTATCTTCCATGTTGGTAATGCTAGTATTTTTTTAGTTATTTATTTCAATAAGTATGCGCAATCGCACAACTTTAAAAAAACTCATACCTTGGATGGTTGTTGATTTTTTAGTTGGTGTTTGGATAGGTAACGGTATTTCTAAAATAGTTTTAAAGAGCGTATGGCTGTAATAATTATTGCCCGTGTAGGTATTATATTTATACTAGAGCTAAAAAAAGGAAGTAAAGACGTGTCACTCTCATTGTCAACACTATAGTGGGGTTATTATATTATCCAAACAACTTAATAAAAGGGCTATTTAGCAACAAAATAATATATGCTCATAAAATGATATATATCTTTTTAAATATACACCAACTTAAATATTTCTAAAATATCAAAAAACACTATAAATCGAATTTTATTTACAATTAAAGTCATGTGATTTTTAATGAATTAAAAAAATAAAGCCAACTCTTTCAAGTTGGCTTTCGAACATAACATAAATTAGCTATTAATTAGTATCTCATGTTCTAATCTAAATAGATGTTGGTCTAATCTAGACTTGGGATTCTTAATACTTGACCAGGATATATTTTATCTGGGTCTGATAACATCGGTTTATTCGCTTCAAAAATAACAGGGTATTTCATAGCGTTACCATAATATGTTTTTGCAATTTTTCCTAATGTGTCTCCACTTGCAACCGTATGAAACTGTGCTACTGGCTCTTCATTTTCAACAGTCATTTGATCATCAACGGTAGCAATACCATTAGAGTTTCCAACAACTAAAATAACTTTTTCTTTTGTAGCTTGATTGTAAGCAGCTCCAGAAATGGTAGCGGCATCATCATCAATAAATACTTTTAAGTTTTCAACTTCTAATTGCAAATCCGTAATGGTTTCTTCTAGTTTTCTAGCCGCAGCTTCTTCTAATTTTAATTCTTTTGCAGCAGCTTCGGCAGCTTCTTCTTTTGCCTCTTCAGCATCTGTTTTTCCAATACCAAATACTTTGGCTCCTGCATTTTTAATAAATGAAAATAATCCCATAGTTTTCTTAATTTAAGGGTTAGTGTTTAAATTTTAGGGAAGTTAACATATTTACTAATTTCTCTCTAACTCTTTTGACACAAAAAGTAATGCATAAGTCACATTTTAATTAAAATTTTAATTTCTATAGTCAGCATATAAAGAAACCGCCTAAAGTTGAATACTTTAAGCGGTTTCTAAACTAAATAACCAACCAAAATCCTTAATGATATGATATTAAACCTTTCGAGTATTTTCTCTTGGGTTTACCACTTTATCTTTTCTATGCTTACGCATTTTATCTGTTTTAACTTTTTTACTCTTCACTTTATCTCCAGATTTTAAATACTGAATATATCCTATGCCTTGAAACTCGTAAACTGTTTCAGATGCGGGATGAAATAATTCAATCTTACTGTCATTTATAACGCTCAATTCAAAATGTTCATTGCTTAAGTAATCATAATCTAGTGTTAAAGTTTTTAAGAACTCATTTCCGCTAACATCACCTACACCATAAACCCCTGTATAATCCCATTGAAGATTATTAATATCAAGACCATTATCATCTTGCGAGCTTCTAAATTCAGAATCATTTCCACCAGCTAAAAATTGTAAATAGTTTTCGTTATCAAACTCATTTATAGCCCCAAACTCACTGGTATACGTTTTTTCCCAAGCATCGTATTCTTGTAAAAAATAATGAATATTATCATAAAAAACGAAATCATAATCAAAATTACTACGTTGGTAACCATCTAAAAAGTAAGAGGTATCATTATTCGGGTTATATAATTCAATTGTATCATAATCCACTTCATAGATATCAAAAGTTAAAAAACCATCAATATCGTGTTGCACATCTAATACCATATTATAAGCATCGTATTCTCCAACATCAATACCAAATCCATTACCGTTATCACCTAAGCCTGCAATGTTATTATTTGCATATACCACACCATTTATAAAAGAAATCGTAAATGCTTTTTGCAAAAAAGGCGTTTCACCAAAACCACTAGTACTGTTAATATCAACATACCAAAGCTCATAAGAGTCTAACAATTGATTTGTGGTAATTAAAGGTGCATTATTAAAATCATCTATAATAACTTCATTAGTACAGGATGTAAAAAGTGTTGTTACTAAAACAAAACTTAAAAATATATTTATCGTTTTCATAATGTAAAATTTAAGGGTTACTGTTTAGGTAGTTTCAAAACACGTGCCAAAAAACAATAAACCTCTGTATCAACACGTTAAGTTGATTAATATTTTCCGTATTTTTGAAATAAAAAATGATTTAAGAACTATGGATAAACCTTTAAAATACGCAGTTTTTGGAGCAGGGAGTTGGGCAACGGCCATTGTAAAAATGCTTTGTGAAAATTTAGATGAAGTAGGATGGTATATGCGAAGCGTTTATACCAAGGAGCATTTAATAAAAGAGCAACACAACCCCAATTATTTAAGCTCGGTTGAGTTTAAGTTAGAGCAATTAAAACTCAGTAATGATATTAATGAAATTGCCAACTATGCCGATGTTTTGATATTTGTAATTCCCTCTGCCTTTATACATGGCGAATTGGAAAAGTTAACGGCACATATTGAAACTAAAACTATCGTATCTGCAGTAAAGGGGATTATGCCAGAAACAGGGCTTTTAGTAGGCGAGCATTTTCATGACACTTATAATATACCTTATGATCATATTGCCGTTATCGCAGGGCCTTGCCATGCAGAAGAGGTGGCTCTGGAGCGTTTATCCTATTTAACCATTTCATGTTCAGATTCTGAAAAAGCAACATCTATTGCCAATAATTTATCTAGTGATTATATAAAAACAACAACTAGCGACGATATTATTGGAATAGAATATGCCGTAATGCTTAAAAACATATATGCCATTGCCGCAGGTATAGCACACGGTTTAGGCTACGGTGATAATTTTCAAAGTGTTTTGATGAGTAATGCGATTCGCGAAATGAAACGCTTTATAAAAAAACGCCATAAAATGAAACGGAACATTAATAATTCTGCATATTTAGGCGATTTATTGGTAACGGGCTATTCTGTTTTTTCACGAAACCGCATGTTCGGGAACATGATTGGCAAAGGTTACACCGTAAAATCTGCCCAGATGGAAATGAATATGGTTGCCGAAGGTTATTACGCTACAAAAAGCGCACATATACTTCATGAAAAAAATGCAAAAAAAGCGCAGATACCAATTATTAATGCCGTTTACGAAATTTTGTACGACAATAAAAATCCTAAAAAAGTATTTAAGAGATTGACTGATAAGTTGGATTAACGTAAGGCCTACCTTTCATGCTCTTCAAAGGATTAAAAACGCACAACCTAAATATTGTAAAGTCGGTAATTAAATTTTGGGCGTTACCCGAAAAGGGTCAGGCTTTCCATTACAAGTCCGCACTCCCAAAAGGTCGCTGTGGGCTTTCCACTGCAATCCCTAACGCAGCCATCTGCCAAAGCTATACGAACGCTTAAAGTTGTTTTTCATTATCGGATTTTACTATTTAAGCAAAGCGTCATTTAACCAAAACCCCTTTCGCATCCATAAGCGGTACAGGTTGCAGGGCTTTTGGATTAATCGTGTTTTTCCTGAACACGTATGTTTTATCAAACATGGTATGCCCCACAAAAAAAGAAACCTTAAAAGTGTTATTAAGTGCAAACAATTCCTCTTGCATCAGCTCAATTTTAGCATAACTTTTTTTTGGAAGTACATCCAACTTTTTTCTAAAAACTGAAGTTGTTTTATTTTCAGAATAACCACTGGTAACAATCAATACCATATCCAAATCAACATCCTTATCGTTAATAATATAAGCGTTCCAGTCCTGGGTTTTGTATATAGCATGGTATTCATTAACTATAGCTATATATACATTTTCGACTTTTGGAATAACAATATCGCCTTTCATAATAAACTAAAAAAATAATGGATAGGATAATTATATTGAAGATTTAAACTGCTCTAAAAACCGAACATCATTCTCACTCAACAAACGAATATCGCCAATTTGATGCAGTAACATAGCTATACGATCCACACCAACACCAAATGCAAAACCAGAATATGCCGCAGCATCTATTTTACAATTTTCAAGTACATTAGGATCAACCATACCACAACCACCTATTTCTAACCAACCCGTGCCTTTCGTAATTTTGTAATCGGTTTCAGTCTCTAACCCCCAATACACATCAATTTCTGCACTTGGCTCGGTGAATGGAAAATATGAAGGGCGCAAACGTATTTTACTTTTCCCAAACATTTCGGTAGTAAAATGTTGAAGCGTTTGTTTTAAATCTGAAAAACTTACTTCCTTATCAATATACAACCCTTCTACTTGGTGGAAAAAACAATGCGACCGTGCCGATATGGCTTCGTTTCTATAAACACGACCTGGGGAAATAGTGCGGATAGGCGGTTTATTATTTTCCATATAACGTACTTGTACCGAACTGGTGTGCGTACGCAACAAAATATCAGGATTGGTTTGAATAAAAAAAGTATCCTGCATATCGCGTGCAGGATGGTATTCTGGTAAATTTAACGCCGTGAAATTATGCCAATCATCTTCAATTTCTGGGCCTTCACTCACATTGAAACCAATACGGGAAAAAACATCGATTATCTGGTTCTTTACTATGGAAATAGGATGACGCGCTCCAATTTGAATAGGTTCACCCGGTCTGGATAAATCGCCGTAAACACCAGCAGCTTCTTCTTTACTTTCAAATTCTTCTTTTAAAACATTTACTTTTTCTTCAGCTGTGTTTTTAAGCTTATTTATGGTTTGACCAAATTCTTTTTTTTGATGGTTTGCCACATTTTTAAATTCAGAAAAAAAGTCATTTAATAATCCTTTTTTACCTAAATATTTAATCCGGAAGGCTTCCACCTCATCTATTGATTCGGCTTTAAAAGCCTCTGCTTCTAATATAAGCTCTTTAATCTTATCTATCATTTTAAGCTGAATTTATAACAACATCCATATGGGCTTATTGAAATACAAATTTACATTTTTAAACAAAAAAAACGCCTTTATTAAAGACGTTTTATAAAGTTTCTGATTTTTTATTAAAATTGGCTATACACATACTTATACTTGAAGGCGGTACCATTTTCAATAACTTCTTGTTCGTAAAAAAATGTATTGTTTTCAAAAGTTACGCTATAAACATTGGTTTCATCTTCTGTAACAACGGTATATATATTTTCCATATTAGTCCACGACCCCTTTTTAAGACTATCTAACTTACAAGCTTCATCAGGATTTTCATTACTATGCGTTTCGCGCATAAAATTACCGTTTGAATTAAAGAACAAAAAATTTTGCAAATCGCAAAAATCAACATTAACCTTAACACCATTACGGAACAATTCAGAATATTGCCATGATCCTTCGATAGCATCATTTTTAGGAGATAAATCATCATCCTGGGGCGGACAGGACATTAATGTCAGTAAACTTATTAAAGCTAAAAGATTTTTCATATGATATTTTAAATTTATTTATAACCTAACGCTTATAACAAATATTTATTATTCAATGTAATCAGTTTCTAAAAAGTAGTTTACAATGGCTTCTTTCATAAGAACACTTTGCTCACCAGCTTTTAAATGTGGTAGGGCTTCGATAGTTCTGTAATGTGGCCAGCCTTCCTTATCGACAAAATCGAGTTCGTAATATCCATAAGGCATAAGCAATTTACAAATGGCTATATGCATAAGGTCAAGCTTTTGGTCTTTTTTAAATACACGTTCCAGCTGTCCCAACTCTTGTACACCAATAAGATAAATTATGGCATCAAGATCTAAAGTGTCTCCATCTGCAAATTGATTTGATAGTTTTTTTACTACCAATAGCCAGCGTTCTTTTAATTCTTCGTCTCTTGCCATAATAAATTGAAAGTCGCAAAGTTAGTAAACCTAAGTGGTAGTATTATTTTATATTTGTTTTAAATTATTTTTATATGAGTGTTATTGATATTGTTTTGGGAGCATTAATTTTATTTGGACTAGTTCGTGGGTTTATGAAAGGGCTTTTTGTGGAGGTTGCATCATTAATAGCTTTAATTGCTGGAGTTTATGGCGCAATTCATTTTAGCAATTTTGCTGCTGAATTTTTGCAAACTAAAACGGAATGGAATGAAAAAACTATAAATATTACTGCTTTTGCTATAACCTTTATCATTATTGTTTTAGCGATAGGGCTTGCTGGAAAAGCTTTAACAAAATTAGCTAATTTTGCTGCTTTGGGTATTATAAATAAATTGGCAGGAGGTGTTTTTGGAGCGTTAAAATTTGCCCTGATTTTGAGTGTTGTTTTAAATATTTTTGACACATTTAATAACACTGTATCCGTTTTAGATAATGACACTAAGCAAGACTCTGCACTTTACAAACCTATAAAATCATTGGTACCCCTGATTTTCCCTAATATTTTAGATGCTGAAAATGATTATACGCTTGAAAATAAGGCATAGAATAAAGCCACTTCACAGTAGCTTTATTTAAAATTGATTCATTTCGAATTATATCATTTCTACTTTTCCTGAAGATAACATATACACGCCACCAACTATTTTAATTTCGCCATTGGCTTCCATTTGTTTTAAAATAGAACTACGCTCTCTAATACGATTTATAGTTAGTTTTACATTATTCTCCACTGTTTTGGCTACAAAGTCTTTATTTGATGAGCTTAGCTCCCCATCAACTTCATTAGTACTTTGTTTTACAGCTGGCAAAATATTAGCTAGCATATCTGTAATATTCCCTAATTTTACACCATCACATGCTGCTTTTACGGCACCACAACTTTCATGACCCAATACTAATATTAATTTGCTTCCTGCTACTTTACAAGAATATTCCAGACTTCCTAAAATATCGATGTTTTCAAAATTACCTGCGACTCTGGCAACGAAAATATCGCCAATAGCTTGATCCAAAACTGTTTCAACAGGTACTCTTGAATCTATGCATGACAATACTACGGCCTTTGGGAATTGGCCACTAACTGTTTGCGAAACCAAAGCTGAATTATCAACAGCTTGCATATTATTATTTACGAACCTTTTATTCCCGTCCAGCAAATCATCTAACACATTTAACGGTGATAACTTAAACTGTACTTCTTTTGTAATTGCTGTATTTTTCATAATAGTAAATTTTAGTCTTTTATATGTGATTTAATCCATGACATAGCCTCATTAAAAGTTTTAAATATCTGTTTTTTAGGCACTAAATCAGGAATGATGTCGATACGTTCCATCATATATTTTGGCTGCTCGCTCAAGCCTACAAAAATAATTCTTTCTCCATTTTTAATAAGGTCAAGTAGCATATCCTCCATAGCATAAAGCCCAGATTGATCCATATACTCCATTTTTTCTAATCTTAAAACAACTGTTCCCGCCGAGGCTGGAAGCTGAGATTTGAGTAGCGAAAAATCCGCAGTTGAACCAAAAAACAAAGGCCCGTTTATATGTTTTATAAATACTTTATTTTTTAAATTGCCAGGGAAATTTATTTCGTCGTCCCAAGGTTCTTCTATAAACTGTTTGACGGTGGATCTTTTACCTAGCATATCACCCGCTTTCTTCATAAAAATTAAAGATGCCATGACCAATCCAATTCCAACAGCATAGACTAAATTCCAAAATGTTGAAAGTATTAGAACAACAAACATGATAAGAACCTCAGAACTAATTTTAAACGGCCCTATACCCATATCCCTAGGCAAAGTTGGTATAGCTTTTAAACCTTTATAATCCATTACGCCAATACCAACAGTTATTAGTATTCCAGAAAGTACCGCTGATGGAATTTGTGATGCCACAGGCCCTAAACCAAGTAAAATAGCCAACAGCAACAAACTAGCTATCATACCAGATAATTTTGTTTTGCCCCCAGATGATATGTTAATTACAGTTCTTATAGTTGCGCCAGCTCCTGGAATACCTCCAAAAACAGATGCAATACTGTTTCCTATACCTTGTCCAACCAATTCTTTATTAGGTTTATGCTTCGTTTTTGTCATATTATCTGCAACCACGCTAGTAAGTAGGGAATCAATAGCGCCTAATAATGCTAAAGTTAATGATGTAAATATATAAGGCGTTATATTTTTAAACTGAAAGCCTGTAAATATTTCCAAGTTTGGTAATGGCAGTCCGCTAGGTATTTGGGCAATCGGCTTATAATCTAACTTAAAAAATACCGCAATGGCAGATACAACTACTAAAGCCACTAATGTACTGGGAATAACTTTGGTTATTCTTTTAAACCCATAGATGATAATAATGGTTCCCAAGGCCAACATAAGTTCTAAAATATTTATATTTTGAAGCGCTCTAGGAAGGATTTTTAAAGTACCCCATACACCTGAGGTGTTTCTTCCTGCCAATATGCTTGCTTCCTTAAAAATTTCTGCATCATCTATTTTAATAACTTCGGATATGGCGGTATTATAATCTTGAATATTTAGTGTTTTACTAGACTTTTTACTCTTTATATCATTAATTTTTCTATCAAAAATAACTTGTTCAACTTCTGGTTTAAAACGGTCTATATAATCCTTATCTTCTTTTGAATAATAGCCAATAGATGGCAATATTTGAGTCACTAAAATAATGATTCCAATAGCCGTCATAAAACCGGAAACAACAGGATACGGTATGTATTTTATATACTTGCCTAATCCTAAAAGTCCTAACCCTACTTGACACAAACCTGCAAAAAGAAATACCGTAAGGATTATCGGCAATGCTTTATTAATATCGCCATTATTAAGTGTAATAATAGTAGCAATAACGACCATACTAACAGCAGTCATGGGTGCTGTTGGGCCTGAAATTTGAGTATTGGTTCCACCAAAAAGTGCAGCAAAAAAACTAATAAAAATGGCACCATATAGTCCCGCTGCAGGACCAAGACCAGAGGATACTCCAAAAGCAAGCGCAAGTGGCAATGCAATTATTCCGGCAGTAATACCACCAAATGTATCGCCTTTTATATTTGAAAATAGCTTTTTCAAAGTAAATATTAATTAAGTTTACTCAATTTAAAAAATTCTATATAACTCTCAGGGTTTTCAACAACGCCTCTCTCAGAAATAAGCTTAATAGCTATATTACGTTCCTTCGCCTTAAAAGCAAAATCATCCAGAATTTCAATTATATCATTATCTAAATATCTTGTTTTTCTTACGTCCAATTCCAATACAGAATCATGTGGCAAACTGTCAAGTTCCTTTAATATAGCACCCTTATTGAAAAAAGTAACCTCCTCAGCTAAAGTCATTTTTATTTTACCATCATCAACATCTTCACCTTCTTTATGTAAAAAATGTGAATTTTGAAAACTCTTAATCAAGATTACGACAATACCTACGCCTAAGCCTAAACCAATACCCCAAAGCAAATCGATAAATATAATACCTAAAACAGTTACTACAAATGGCACAAATTGTTTCCACCCGAGATTATACATGGTTTTGAATAATACGGGTTTTGCTAGTTTATAACCAACAATTAATAAAATAGCCGCTAAAACAGAAAGCGGTATCATATTTAATAATTTAGGTATTAAAATAACCGAAATAAGCAAGAAGAAACCATGAATGATAGCCGACATTTTTGATACGCCCCCAGATTGGATATTTGCAGAACTCCTAACAATAACTTGAGTAATTGGTAATCCACCAATTAATCCTGAAATTATGTTTCCTGTACCCTGAGCTAAAAGTTCTCTATTGGTTGGGGTAACATTTTTATGAGGATCTAATTTATCTGTTGCTTCAACGCATAACAAGGTTTCTAAACTAGCTACTAATGCTATTGTAAATGCTATAACCCAAACATCGGGATTTGTTATTACTGAAAAATTAGGGAAACTAAATTGTGCTATAAATGATCCTGCATCTTCTGGTATTGGCACATTTACTAAATGCGATTTATTAATAGCTAAAGCACTACCAGATGGTATTAGTGCAAAAAACAAAATACCTACTATAACAGCAACTAGAGGCCCTTGTATTATTTGAAATATTTTTCCTTGTTTGGACAATACTTTATCCCACAACAATAATATAGCAATTGCGATAAACCCAATCGTCATTGAGCCAAGAGTGATATTATCAAATAGGTGCACTATTGCGGAAAATGTATTTTCTCCTGAAGATTCTAAAAAACTATCTGCACCTTCAGGTTCAGCATCATATCCAAAAAAATGAGGTATTTGTTTTAAAATAATTATAATTCCTATACCGGTAAGCATGCCTTTTATAACAGATGACGGGAAATAGTAACCGATAATACCAGCTTTTAAAACACCGAATAATATCTGGATAACCCCTCCTAAAACAACAGCTACTAAAAAATTTTCGTATCCTCCTAATGATCCGATAGCCGTCAATACTATCGCAGCTAATCCGGCGGCAGGACCACTAACTCCGATTTTAGACCCACTTAAGGCGCCGACAATGACACCTCCTATTATGCCTGCAATAACTCCTGAAAAAAGTGGCGCTCCACTGGCTAAAGCAATACCTAAACATAAAGGCAATGCTACAAAAAACACGACTATACTTGCTGGCAAGTCATTTTTAATAGTTTTAAACATAATATAATATAATTTTTTTGGCGTAAGAATACTACCAAAGATTTAGATAATAAATAACTAAGATCTTCTATTAAAGACCTTAAAATTTTAGTGTTAATGGTTTTGGAGGAGGAGATGCTAATTTTAAATATGGGTTCAGATATTTTTTAAGATAATATCCGGAGTTATAAACAATATCGTTAGCACCAAAATTTAAAGCTGTTGTATTTATGTCATGGCACAAAAATTCTTTTTCAGCATTTTTTTTAAAGCCCTTTTCCTCTTCTTCGGAAGTTGTATAAAAAAAAGAAACATCTATCGAATCATCAACCATAGTAATAATTGTTGGCGCCATTAAAAACATTAAGAACAATGTGGTAAATAATAAAGAAGTTATTTTTTTCAAAATTTAGTTTTGAATAAAGATATAAATATTAAGATTATAATGTTTAGCTTTTACTAGAATTCCTTTAATAATTTAATCTCTTCTGCAATCACCCAACCCACTTTACCGTCAGAGAGTTTAATTTTTTTCCAATCGTTGTAAGTTTCAATAACTTGAACTTTAGTCCCTTCATGTAATCTAAAGGATTCCTCGCTTCTAGAATTAGGGTTACTTTTCACTTTACTTTCTTGAACAAAAATGATTGCTGGATTATCCTTTTTATCAAGATTATAGTTATGAAATGTAAAAGCAAGCGTAACAAAAACTAATATTAAGGCTGTAATACTTCCTATAAAAGCCAAACGTTTATTTAAGGTGGAATAGGCAAAATAGTATATCAAGAATAATAAGACAAATATAAATACAAAAGCAATCGCCGTTTTTGCCCACCCATCAAAAGATAGTTTGTGTGTTGTGTTGTTTAAGAGTTTTGAAAATCCAGCATCTGGAATATTATCAATTGCATCAATAGTCATGTTTTTTGCAAATGCCAAATTATTTTTAATATCATCATCATTAGGGTTTAGTAATAATGCCTTTTCATAATAGTAAATACTTGGCGCAATATTATTAAGTTTATAGTGCGCATTAGCCAAATTGTAATACAAGTCTGCTGAATGCATTTCGGTTTCTAGAATAGCCTTATAATTATCTATAGCTTCAGCATATTTACCTGCATTGTAAAGATTATTTGCCTGATCAAACAACGCTTGGTTTTGTGCATAAAGTCCAAAACTGAACAAAAACGATATGATGTAAAGTATCTGCTTCATATTAACGTGCTTGTTTATCAATTAAAGAAATTGTTTTTGCAGCTTTATCATAATCTTCTTGCATCGTTACGATATCAATCGGCGTATATCGTGCTAGTTCGCAACTTTCTAAGATACTTTTAAAGTCGTTAATAATTGGTTCCTCAACCCCTTTTTTAATTAGTAAATTTTTAATTTTATCCTTGCTCAAATCATTACTTTCAATATGTAATTTTGCTTTTAAGTAATTGTGTAATGCTTTTTCTAAAGCAATGTAAAACGCTTCTTTTTTACCCAAAGATTTTTTTGCATTCCCTAAATACTTACGTGCTAACTTATTCGCTTTTCTAATTTTGTTACCATAAACATCGGCATCTCTAACAGCTTTCTTTTTACGAATAAAAATAGCCAAAGGAATCGTTAAAAAAGGCAGCAATAGTAAACTCCAAAACAAATTTGTTTTAAAAAAATAGTTTGATTTTTTATGAAAAAAATTAGTTTTTGTTTTTATAAATGCAAATTGGTCGCTATTTAGTACCACAGCCTGTTTATTAGTGTTTAAATTGCCATTGCTTGCTGATGACGTTGTGTTATTCGAAGGGCCATTTAAAACACTAATTACGATTTCATCCGAAGACAATCTTTTATAACTTTCCGTTTTTAAATCGAAATATGAAAACGAAATATTTGGAATAGGATATTTCCCTTTGTATTGAGGTACCACGGTATAATTGTCAGAAATATTACCTTGCATACCTGATAGATTCGTTTTGATATTTTCTTTATGCTCTGGCTCATAAACCTCCAAGGAGCTTGGTAATGATATTTTTGGAAGCTTAAAGAGTTTTAAATTTCCATTACCATTTACTTTTACTTTAAGTTGAAATGACTCCGAAGCATCTAATTCCGTTTTGGATGATACCACGCTAAGTTTAAAGTCTCCAACAGCTCCAGTAAAATCAGCTGGTTTTCCTTTTTCTGGCAAAGGTTTTACCTTAATAGTTTTATTTCCAGCAGACACAGTTTTACTAATTCGCGTCATTAAAAAACTACCAAAAATATCGCGCCTATTTGAAGGGACACGCATGGAAAGATCTAAAGTTAATGGCTCGATGTTTAGTTTTCCAGTTTTTTGAGGATATAAAACTGTTTTTCTTAGTACTAAATAACGATAATCTTCACCTTTATAGGTGCCATTTTGAACTTTTTGACCTTGCGTATTTATATTCTGACTCCAAAAATCGTTATAGCGTGGCGTATCAATTTCGTTCCAATTATCAACCGCTATTTTAGGCGACACGTAAAGTTTGTAAACCACCGTTATAGCTTCGTTCAAATATGGATTTGTTTTTGAAACCTCAGCAACTAAATGGATGTTTTCTGACGCTAAATAATTTGGGTCGTTCGGATCTTTTGGAATATCGACCGCTGCAGTAACTTGAATTTTTATAGGAGTTGTTTTATAAATTTCATCTTTTATGGTAATTGTAGCTTGTGAAATCGTAAAACTTCCACGACTTTTAGGTGATAGAAAATAAGTATACGTTTTTTTAAAAGACCGTTTGCCATTAATCCAGGAATTACTTACCGATTGGTTAGGTCCGCCAACTACAGTAAAACCTTCAAAATTCGGCGGGTTAAAATTATCACCATCTTGATTCATTACAAAATCAATACGTAAGCGTTCATTTACACCAAGTTTGTTTTTACTTGCATTAGCTTCAAATTTTACTTGTGCTGAAGCAAAAGTTGAAACCAGCAGAAAAATTATTATATATATGTTTTTAATAAATTTCATTTTTAATGTTACGTAATACCCACAAGATCTTTTATGACAATATTTTTCAGAACGCTTAAGAGGATAATTAAATTTTCAACTTACAATTATGGTTTTTAACTAGACCATATCTTTAGTTATGTATTGTAACTAATTTTACCAATCTTTGTCTGTTTTAATTCTTACTCCTTTTTGTTTTTCCGCATTCATTTTTTCTTGAACCTTTTGCTCTTGATTATTCATAGCTTCCAACAAACTTTTTATTTGTTGAGGAGATAATTGCCCTGGTTGGGGTTGGGGTTTTTTCTTTTCTTCTTTGTCCTTGTCAGCTTTGCCTTTATCATCTTTTTCCTTTTCTTTATCAGGCTTTTCATCTTCATCTTTAGGCTTTCCGTCTTCATCTTTTTCATCCTCACCCTCCTTCTTGTCCTCCTCTTTTTTATCTTGGTCTTTATCCTCGCTATTTTTATCCTTATCTTTTTTGTCTTCGTTTTCTTTGTTTTCTTTTTCTTCGTCCTTTTTATCTTTGTCCTTTTTATCGTCTTTGTTTTGATCTTCCTGTTTTTGTTGTTCCTCAGCACATACTTTTGCAACTCCTAAATTATACCTTGTTTCATCATCAGAAGGATTATTTCTCAAAGCACTTTTATAGGCTTCAACGGCTTCTTTACATTTTTTATTTTGCATTAAAATGTTTCCGATGTTATGAAATGCTTTATGTTTTTCTGTTTTTGTATTAGCGACTTTGGTACTTTGTTCAAGCCTATAAATGGCTTCATTAAATTTTCCGCTCTTAATATAGGATGTCCCTAAATTATAAGACCCTATAACTGCTGTGGGTTGTTCTGAAATAGCTTTTCGATATGCCATTTCTGCTAAAACAAAATCTTCTCCGTTAATTAATTTATTACCCTCATATATATAATTATTTGCCTTTTTTGCAGCCAATAATAATGCCTTATCTTTTTCTTGTGAAAAAGATATAAAAGACGTTATTATTAATATGAATGTTAAAATGTGTTTCATTTTTATTTCTAAATTATAAAACTTGTTTTGTTTTGTTCGTTAAAAAAAATATAAAAAAATAAACTTTTAACTCAATAGGTTTGCGGCATCGCAAAAATTAAAAGTTTTCATTAAACAAATTTAATTTTTTCAACCATGCCGTTTTTCGCTCCAACAATAAAACATCAATTATTAAAAAGAAGATTGCAAAACCTAAAAACCATTGAAACTGATCTTTAAAATCGGCAAACTGCTTTGCTTCAAACTCCGTTTTATCCATTGTATTTAATATCTCACGGATATTTTCAACTACATCGTTAGTGTTTGCCCCATTAATGTATGCCCCGTTTGCTTCTGCTGCTATATTTTTAAGTGTTTCTTCATTAAGTTTTGTAATTACTGTTTCACCTTGATTATCTTTTTTATAATTCAAAATGACACCATTTCTTTTTTCTGGAATTGGCCCGCCTTTTACATCGCCTACACCAATGGTAAAAATACGAATACCTTCTTCACTGGCTTCTTCAGCCACAGCTGCAGCTTGTTCACTATGATCTTCTCCATCTGAAATAATAATAAGTACGCGATTGGTTTGCTCTTCATCATCAAAATAAGTTTTAGCCAATTTAATCGCCTCATTAATTGCTGTACCTTGAGATGACAACATATCGGTATTCATGCTTTGTAAAAACATTTTTGCCGATGCATAGTCTGTAGTTATTGGTAATTGAGGAAATGCTTTTCCTGCGTAAGCGATAATACCAACGCGATCACTAGCTAGATTATTAATAATTTGCGTTACTAATTGCTTTGATTTTTCCAATCGGTTAGGCGCAATATCTTCAGCTAGCATACTTTTAGAAACATCTAAGGCGAAAACAATATCAACACCTTCTCGCTTAACGGTTTCTAATTTTGTGCCTATTTTTGGATTTACCAATGCAACCGTTAAGCACAAAAAAGCTAAACATAGAACTATAATTTTTAAAACAGATTTAAATACCGATTTATTAGGGCTCAATCTTTTTAGTAAAGGCGAATCTGCAAACGTTTTTTGCATTCTGTATTTCCAAAATTGGAGCGCCAAAAACAGTAGTATTATCACTGGAATAATTACTAATGTCCAAAACCATATTTTTTCTTCTAATTGATACATAAAATATATAAATTCCAAAAATAAAACTCTAAATTATAAAATATCAGCGTTTTTATTCTTTTCTCTATCCCGTTATTTTATTATACAAAACTTCTAAAAACAGTAAAACGCAATAGTAATTCAATAAGCAATAATAAGCCTGCTAGAAGCACTAATGGTCTGTATTTTTCTTCGTAATTGTAATATTTAAACTCTTCTATTTCTGTCTTTTCTAGTTTATTTATTTCGTCGTAAATCTCTTCTAGTTTTTTATTATTAGTGGCTCTAAAATATTTGCCCCCTGTAACTTCTGCGATTTCCTTAAGCAATATTTCATCAATTTCCACTTGAATACGTCCATATTGGAAATTTCCATTTGGCAATATAGCAACAGGCGATAAAGCCATACCGTTTGTGCCCAAACCGATGGTGTATGTTTTAATAGCATATTCCACAGCTAATTCGCTTGCTATTTTTGGGTCTATAAAACCAGAATTATTTACACCATCCGTCAACAGGATAATAACTTTACTTGAAGCTTTACTATCTTTTAATCTATTTACCGAGGTTGCTAACCCCATACCAATGGCAGTTCCCCCTTCAATTATAGTATTGTATTTTATACTTTTTAACGAACGAAGCACGATAGATTTATCACTTGTAATTGGTGTTTTGGTATAACTTTCACCTGCATATTCTACTAAGCCAATTCTATCGTTTGGGCGCCCTCTTATAAACTCTGATGCTACTTTTTTTAAGGCTTCTAACCTATTTGGCGATAAATCCTTAGCTAGCATACTTGCAGAAACATCAATAGCCATTACAATATCTATACCGCGGGTTGTTTTTGTTTTTGTTGATACATCCACAGATTGTGGTCTTGCCAAAGCCATTATTAATAATGCTAATGCCAGTAAACGAAATATAAATAACAAATGCCTTAATTTTGGGAACCAAGAACGTGTTATTTTAAACCCTTTTAAACTTGATATTTTTAATTCTGCGGTTTGCTTTTTATATTTAAAAATATACCAAAGCACAGCTAGTGGCAGCGCCAATAGCAGCCAGAAAAACTCTTTATTTACAAATTCAATCCCTTGAAACATTACTCTTCTGCCGATTTAAGTTCTACTGAGTTTAATATACGCTCTACCATTTGTTTTGCATAAAGATCTTGAGTCTTATAAAAAAGGAGCACTTGCTGAATCACACTTTCTGCTGTAAAACCGAGCATGACATAGTTTCCTTTTTCAAATTTATCTGTGCCTAGAACCGGAGTATCCATAGTTCCGAACACTTTTAAACCTTCCGCGCCATTTGGTGTTACAAACGTTTCATTTTTGGTAACTATATTTTGAGCACCAGCGTTTTCAAACAGCTTTAAACTTCCATCCATAGCTTGTTGCAGGTCTATTTTATTTTCACCCAAGTTTTTAACATTTGTGGTAGCTACTTGAATTTGGAATCTATCAATTAAACTACCATAGCTAAATTGTTCTAAATCGATTTGTTGCGCCATGTTTTCTGGCAATTCTGGTGTCGTTCTTTTTAAAACCTTTGGTGTCGCAATTGTTATTGGCGGAAATCCATATGCACTAGTTATCCATTTACCCTCCAAAAGCTCTTTACTATCATGACCAATTATAGTGTCCTTTACTAAATTAAAACCATATTTAATTGAGAGTCCTGTTAACGTTGCGACGAGTAGAAAAACACTAATACCAACAGTTAGCCAGATTTTTTTCCGCTTCCTTTTTTGTTCTTGCTCTTCTCTATATTTTTCGTCTAATAGTTTCTCTTCTTCCGTTGGTTCTGGCAATGCTTCCTTTACATGGTCTATTTCAAGATCTATAGTTTCTCTATCAATTTTAGCCAACTCAATATCTGGAGCAGATTTAGCAAACTTGACTAAATCGGCGCGTTTCAAAATATTTTCAAGATTTTTAATATCGTCTTTACTTAAATCGACTTGGTTGGCATCTTTTAAAATATTTAATCTTGTTATTAACTCATCGGTAGTACTTTCCAAGGCTTTTTCATACACTTTCTCATCCAAATATTTTCTGATGATAAAAGTCAATTCAGAATAATAATCCTTTAAATTTTGGTTCTGTAAATAAGCGCTTTCATCTAACCTAATTAATGCTAATTTTGCCCTATCGTAAGGAGGCAATAATGCGATTTTTTGATCTTCGGTTAATGGTTTTTTTCTCCAAATTAACCAATATAAAAGGAAACCAACTAAGCCAACAATAAGAATCGTTATTAATAGATATTTCCACCAATCACTCCCTTTTTTGTTAACAGAAATAATGGGTTTGATATCGTATAATCCTTGCGTGGTATCTACTACAACATTTTTAACTTCGACTTGTAATGAATCAGTAAAAAAAGTTTTATCGCCTATAATTATTTTTTGCCTCGGAATAGTGTAAGTCCCTGAATCAAATTGTGTTAATCCATATTTTTTAATCAGGTTAAATTTGTTTTTTTTCTTTAGCGTATCAATATCGTAAGACGCAATCATTTCCAATGGGGAAAATGTTTGTCCTTCCGGAAATACAACTAAATCTTTAGGATTTGCTTCAACTTGAATATGATAGGTAATTTGCTCACCAATTTTAATCGAAGTCGAATCTATTACAGATTTGACTTGCGCTTTAGAGGCCATAGCAAAAAGGCAAAAGATAATCAAGAGCACAACTGCTTTTAATTCAAAACTCTTAAATACGCTAAATGATTTATCCCTGTTCACTTTTAACTTTTAACTTTAATATTATCCTCTTCTTTTAAAATACCCTAAAAGCTTTTTTACATAGCTTTCATCCACGCGGCAATCGATTGCTCCAGCACCAGATTTAGTAAAGCTTTCTTTATAATAATCCACTTTTTGGTTGTAGAATTTTCCATAATTACTACGCACTTTTTTTGAAGATGTGTTCACCAACATCAATTCGCCAGTTTCTTCATCTTCCATTTGTACTAAGCCTAAATTCGGAATATCTTCCTCTCTTTTATCATAAACCCTAATGCCCGTAACATCATGTTTACCTGATACGATTTTCATAGTTTGATGATAATCATCCGCTATAAAATCTGAAAGCACAAAAACAATCGCTTTTTTCTTCATTACATTTTGCATGAATTTTAAAGCTTCAACTAAGTTTGTTTTTCTACTTTCCGGTTTAAACTCAATGAGTTCACGAATGATTCGAAGCACATGCGAACGTCCTTTTTTAGGCGGAATATATAATTCAACTTTATCTGAAAATAATATAAGTCCGATTTTATCATTATTCTGTGTTGCTGAAAATGCTAATGTTGCAGCAATTTCAGTAACTACTTCATTTTTAAATTGCTGCTCGGTTCCAAACATCTCTGATCCCGAAACATCTACCATGAGCATCATGGTCAATTCACGTTCCTCCTCGAAGACCTTTACATAAGGCTCGCTGTAGCGTGCCGTTACATTCCAGTCAATATTTCGAACATCATCTCCAAACTGATACTGTCGTACTTCAGAAAAAGTCATGCCACGACCTTTGAAGGTGGAATGGTATTCCCCTCCAAAAATATGATCAGACAAACGGCGTGTCTTGATTTCTATTTTACGTACTTTTTTTAATAATTCTTTAGTATCCATGAAAATCCCCTAATCCCAAATCAAGATTAATTGCGGTTAAATGTTTATCCAATTAAATTTTATGTATTTTTTATTATAAGCCATTGTTCTAAAATGATCAACTAAGTAAGAGTTGCCCAATTTAGGGTTTACATGGCTTTTTTATGGCACCTCTATTTCATTAACGATTTTGTTTATGATATCAACTGAAGTTACATTTTCTGCTTCAGCTTCATAGGTAATACCTATTCTGTGTCTTAACACATCGTAAACCACAGCGCGAACATCCTCTGGAATAACGTAACCACGACGCTTAATAAAGGCATAACATTTTGCTGCTGTGGCTAAATTAATACTTCCACGTGGTGATGCTCCAAAAGAAATTAATGGTTTTAAATCTGGAAGTCTGTATTTTTCTGGATAACGCGTTGCAAAAATAATATCCAGTATGTATTTTTCTATTTTTTCGTCCATATAAACCTCACGAACAGCTTCTTGGGCTTTTAATATTTGAGATACAGAAACGACAGGGTTTACTTTATCCCAAGCACCTTTTAAATTAGCCCTCATGATTAATTGCTCCTCGTTAATTTTTGGATAATCAATAACTGTTTTAAGCATAAAACGATCGACTTGCGCTTCTGGCAGCTGATATGTTCCTTCTTGCTCAACAGGATTCATAGTTGCCATGACTAAAAATGGTTTATCCAGTTTAAAGGTTTCATCACCAATAGTCACTTGCTTTTCCTGCATCGCTTCAAGTAATGCCGATTGTACTTTTGCAGGCGCTCTATTTATCTCATCTGCCAATACAAAATTTGCAAAAATAGGTCCTTTTTTTATTGAGAAATCATTAAGCTTCATGTTGTAGATTAATGTACCTGTAACATCTGCGGGTAATAAATCTGGTGTAAACTGTATTCTACTAAAACTTCCATCTACCGCTTGTGCTAAAGTATTAATCGCTAATGTTTTTGCTAATCCAGGAACACCCTCCAACAAAATATGCCCTTGGCCTAATAAACCAATTAGTAAACGTTCCACCATGTGTTTTTGACCCACAATGACTTTGTTCATCTCTAACATCAATAAATCAACAAAAGCACTTTCTTTTTCAATTTTCTCGTTAATTGACTTAATATCAATTGTACCCGTTTCTTCCATCATTTTTTGTTTTATTAAAAGCCCGAATTTACGCTTCGTATTTTAGCAATGCAAAATGTTAAAAAAATTCATGTAAAGGTGTTAAAAAATGGTTAAAAATATTAATGAATATCAATGTTAATAGTATTCAACAAATAATTATTACAAGTTTTCCCTAAATATTTAGCACAAGAGTATTTTATTATTTGTAACGTATTCTTTTATATACATTCTTTTAGTATTTTTATAAACGGTATGAACTCGATAGAAATTGAAAACTTGCACAATATTGATACCATGACAAATATTAATATGAAGGGTTTATAACAACGTAAGTAAAGCTATAATTCCACAAATGACCAATCGACAATTTGGACATATAATAATATTGGCTATTTAGCGTGGAAAGAAGTATTTCCGAAAGACACTGTATATCGCGCTCGTAAGTATATTGTTTAAGCCAATACTCAAAGCATGCAAATGGATTTAAAATCTTAAGGTGTTAAAGTTGGCGCTGTAAACCTTGGTTTGGTTAAAACCGATTGTTTAAAAGTTATTTTTAAATCTGAAGCGATAATTGTTCATGTTTACAAAGGTTTTAAAGCTTTACAGGCAAAGATATTCCTGGAATTATTATTTTTAGATCTAGGCTAACTCATATTAATATTGTTGATTTATTGGTATTTCCAACAACCCAAGCAAGCTATAGTGTTAAAAAAAAGAAGTATGAAAAATTGGTTAAAATGCGAATGGTTTAATTTAATGTCCCAATATTTAAATGATAATGTTTTAATTGAGACGCTTTGGGCAGAGCTTAAAAATCAATACGAACATAAATCTAGATATTATCACAATTTTAAGCACATCTATAAAATGCTAAAACAACTTGAAGCATTTAAAACTGAAATTAACGATATTAATGTTTTAAAATTTGCAATATGGTATCATGATGTTATTTACAAATCTACCAAAAAAGACAATGAAGAAAAAAGTGCTGCTTTTGCATTAAATAGATTAAAAACATAAAATTTGATACAAAAAGAACAAAAATCATTCAAAACCTTATTATTTCGACTAAGAAACATGAATTAATTTTATATGAAAATATTGACAATGCTATACTTTTGGATTTAGATTTATCCATTTTAGGTACAGATTGGGAAACTTATAAAAAATACACCCAAAATATTAGAAAAGAATATGCCATATACCCTAACTTTTTGTATAAGTATGGAAGAAAAAAGGTATTACAGCATTTTTTAGAATGTGAAACATTATTCTTTACTGAAAGATATAAAATCAATTTTGAAACAAAGACCATAAAAAACTTAAGAAAGGAAATTGAATTACTATAAAGCGAGAGACTAATACGAGACATCTTGAGACGCCAAAACAAAAAATAGAACCCTTGTAAATGATTAATAAACGCTTACTTATAAAACACCTTTTAGCTCATAACGATGAGAATAGTTTTTTTGATAAAAAAAGAAAAATTGATATTACTAATAAAGAAGGAAAAGCAAAATTTTTAAAGCATATTTGCGCACTCTCAAATAGCAACCCGAAAAACAATTCTTTTGTCGTTATTGGTGTTGAAGATGAAGACAATGCTATTATTGGTGTCGATTTTTTTGATGATAGCAAAATCCAAAACCTTATTAATGCATTTTTGACAAATCCACCAATTGTGCAATATGAAAATATTCCTTTTCCACATTTACCTAATAACAAAGTGGTTGGTTTAGTGACCATAAGACCAACCGGAAAATTAACTTCACTTAGAAAAAACATTTGGAAATACTACGGCGGCTCTGTTTTTTTTAGAGATGGAAGTATAAGTATGCCAAAGGTTTTTAAAAGCACTATTAAAGATGTGAATTCTAAAATTGTTGCGTCTATTGAAAAACATGCGCAAAATAATATTGAACATACCCTAGATGGCGTTGTGGATTTTTTGAACAACAGAAAAGACTACAATGCCCAGTATAAAGTTTTTAAAGAATATTTTGTGGTGTGTTGGGCAGGGCAAAAAAAGGTGGTGAATAATAAAATATTCTATTCTAGAGTTGACATTGAATTGATCAACGAACAAGTACGTTTGTTTTTTTCTGTTTTGGATGAAGTTTCTATAGCCGTTGATAATAACAGCTTTACTATTATAGAATTTGTGAATTTTGGCTTTGACGATTCCAATATATATTATCCTTTAGAAGAAACAATTATTAAGTTTGAAGATAATGCAAACTATACTATTGAAACGCGCTTGCTGTTTAAACCACCTCAATTTAATAAAAAAGATTTGTATCATATTTACAATACGAATAATGCTATTTTAGAAAAGCTCAAAAAAGGGCAAATATTAAAATCACAAGAAAAAATAGATTTAAAAAACTTACCGGCAGCGTATTTAATATGTTATTTGAATACGTTTCATGAGGCTATTGATAAGCTTAATGAAGCTAAACCTTATTTAAAAAGCTATAGCAAAGAGGTTTATGATTTGTATAAAGAATCGTTGCGCATACTAAGGAAGGTAAAATACAGTTAAACATTTTATTAGTTTAAACTTAACTCTATAATTTTGATATTACAGATATAATATTAACTTTGTATTGCTATTAATCTTTTTAATAAACCTTGTGCCCCAAATCGTAAGATTGGTTCAGGGTTTTTTTTTGCTTTCATTTAAGACTATAAAATCAACTTTAAACTTTGGGAACTAAGGCGTTTGGGATAGAGCTGCCTATTTACGCTCGCCAGCTTTTTAAGAGGAAACGAGTAGTGAAAGCCCTACCCTTGCGTAACGCCCAAAAAATTAGAATTTCAGTTTAAAATCTTAAAAAAAAGATGTAGGTTTGTATCTCAAAAAAAGAATATATGTCGTTTTCAGATTTGTTTGATAGTGGTTTTAAAAAGCGTAATGAGAATCATTTTGCTTCGATAGTTCGTGTTGCCATGGATGATGGTATTATTACAGATGATGAAAAAGCGTTTTTAGACCGTTTAGCCCGTAAGTTAGATATTGGAGAAGGAGATTATGAAATAATTTTAAAAAATTATAATTCGCACCCTATGAACGCGCCACATTCTTACGACCAGCGATTGGATCGATTATACGATTTAGCGCGGATGGTTTATGTGGATCATATTAAAGATGATAATGAAGAGACTTTATTAAGAAAGATTGCTGTTGGACTTGGATTTCATGTGGATAATGTAAAATACATAGTTGACAAAGCATTGACTTTAGTTAACAATGGTGTTGATTTAGATACCTTTACTGAAGAAATGAAAAACATGAACAAATAGTAGCTATTTCAAGAAAATATTTTATAAGTCGCCTAAAAAGCATTTTTTAGGCGACTTTCTTTTTTATGATTTGATGGCAATATATTTTAGTTCACTTTTATGATTTAAATTGATTGATTGATTTTTGGTCGATTTGGTTTATATATTCAATCTATAATTTTAAAAGTTATGCCATTACAATTAACCCTATTTATATATTTACTTGATCGACTCTTTGTAACACAGGACTTTCATCAAATAACTTGACAAGCTGGCATTTGAAGTAAAATGTGGGTTATTTAGCAAATACAGTTATTACAAGGAAAGTTTAAGGCATAAAAAAACCACCTAATTTCTTAAGTGGTTTTTTGCTCCTTCTCTTGGGCTCGAACCAAGGACCCTCTGATTAACAGTCTTTTAAAAGTGCTTTTCAATTGGCTTCATTTGATTTTATTTATCTGATTTTCAGTTATTTAACATTTTTTATTTTTCTTTTGACATCATTTATTTTACCTTTATACGACCATTTGTTGTACATATGTTGTACTGAAATAATAGTAATTATGACCTCAATAAAAGCCGTATTAAGAAAAACTAAGTTAGCTAATGATAGGTTTCCTGTATCGCTTCGAGTATCAAAAAATAGAAGATCAAAATTTTTTAAAACACCTTATTCTGTTTTTGAGTCGGAATGGTGTACTAAAACGGGTGAGTTTAGTAAGAAAAATCAGAATTACATTCAAAATAATAGGTTGTTAACTAAGTATAAGGATCGTGCTTATAAAATTATTACTGATCTTGAAATAGAAAATGCATATTACACACTAGAGGATTTTGAAAAAGTTTTTAGAGTAAATAAAAACCCTATTAATCAAAACATTTTTGCCATGGGAGACAGGATTGTTGAAGACATGAAATCTTCTGGTAGATTAGGGAATGCAAGAGCCTATTATGATACTTTAAACTCTTTAAAACGATTTAACAGAAGTAGACACCTCACATTTAAAGAAATAAATTATGGATATCTAGACAGATATGAAATATTTCTCCGGTCACGAGGTGGAAGCGATGGTGGTATTGGTGTTCGTATGAGAGCACTTAGAGCCATATTCAACACCGCAATTAAATATGAATACATTCCGGAAAGCTTATACCCTTTCAGAAAATATAAAATCTCAAAATTAAAAGCTAAAAAGTTTAAAAGCGCTTTATCACTTGATGAAATAAATCGAATAGTTGCTTTAGACTTAAATGAACACCCAAACTTAATCCATTACAAAAATTATTTTTTATTCAGTTTCTACACGAGAGGAATGAATTTTGCGGACATGATACATCTTACCTGGGATAATGTAATTGATGATAGGATATTCTATACGCGTTCTAAAACGAAAGTTAATTTTCAAGTAAAAACGATAAAGCCTGTGAGAGAAATTCTAGATTTTTATAAGGATTACCCATCCGAAACAAACTATATTTTTCCCATATTACTAAGAGAAAAATTAGATTTAAAGCAAATAGAGAATAGAAAGCACAAGGTTATGGGACTCTATAATAAAGCATTAAAAGAAATAGCGGCTCTTGCTTCAATTGAGAAAAAAGTAACCACTTATGTCGCCAGACATAGTTTTGCGACTTGCCTAAAATTTAAAGGAATATCAACTGATATCATTAGCGAATCACTAGGTCATCAAAACATAGTAATTACTCAAACTTATCTAAAAAGCTTTAGCAATTATGTTCTAGATGATGCAACAGAAGTTTTACTCTAATGATTTTAAATGAATTACATATTTTACTTTACCCCGCATCTACAATTCATTTTTAATATACGTGTTAATATTTTCATTATATTTACGTTTTCATGTAACATGAAATAATTAAAAAAAATGAAAAATGATTGAATTTCAGAAAATAAAAGACTTTTTTGAGAAACTTGAATTTGATGTTGACATCGAAAAGTATCAAAATCAAAATAGAATCTTATGTGATATTGTTATAAATATTAATAAAGAGAAAGTATATGCAAATGTTAGGACTGAAATAAGACCAAATAATACTTTTCAATTTGTTGAATTATCTAAAGAACATAATCCACTACTTGTAGTAGCAGATTATATTACACCAAAAGCAAAAGCGTTTCTAAAACAGAATAAAATTAATTATATAGATAGTTTTGGAAATGCATTTTTAAATTTAAAGCATTTAAAAATCTTTGTAGAGCAAGGAAATTCAAAACCAGTTTACAATAAATATTCAGAGGTATTTACAAGAGCAGGTGGTCAAATTCTATTTCATCTATTACAAAATCCAGAAATGATTAATGCTAATTACGAACAGTTGGCAAGTATTAGTAAGGTTTCATTAGGCAGCGTAAGCAAAACTATTAACGGGCTTTTAAAAGAGGGATTTGCAGTAAAATGGGACTCAGATAAAAAATATCAATTAGTGCGTAGGGAGGAACTTCTCGAAAAATGGATAACGCTTTTAAATGAAAAAATACTACCTACCTACAAAATAGGCACTTATAGTTTTTCAAAAAATCGATTTGAAATTAAAGAAAAGAATCCTGAATTTGAAACACGCTGGGGCGGCGAATCTGGAGCTACACTATTAACTAATTATCTAAATCCAGAAAAATATACCTTGTTCACTAATCGACCTAAACAAGACCTTATTAAAGATTACAGGCTTATTCCTAAAGAAGATGGAGACATTATCGTTTACAGTCCTTTTTGGAAACAAGGAAGTTGTAATGATGAATATCAAGATAGTGATGTAGCAGCCCACCCTTTACTAATATATGCAGAACTGCTTTACAGTAGTAGTGATAGAAATTTAGAAACAGCCAAAATTATATTTGATGAGTACATTGAACCCAACTTATAAAGATTATTCTTTTGCTTATCATGGCGAAGTATATAAAATCTTAGAAAAAGTCTTTTCTGAAAACAATATAAAATATTACTTAGTTGGCGCGAATGCTAGAGATGTACAGTTGTTTAAAGCAGGTATAAAACCAACTAGAGGTACGGCTGATATCGATTTTGCAGTAATGATTCCAGATTTTGTAGTGTACGACAAATTGTTTGATGAATTATGTGGAAGAGGGTTTAGGCGAACAAAAGAAAATTACAGATTGGTTTATAACAAAACCAATACAGTACTAGACTTAATGCCTTATGGAGAAATTGAACAAGACTATACTGTAAACTTTACAGAACGTGATATAACGTTAAGCGTATTAGGTTTCAAGGAAGTTGGAGAATATGCTGAAGACATCTCAATAGAAGATGCTGGGTTTACATTACCTACTTCGCCTGTAGTAGGATTAATAATTCTAAAATTAATTTCTTGGAATGATAAGCACTCTAGGACAAAAGATTTAGAAGACATTTCGTTACTTTTAAAATCTGGGTGGGATTTCTATGAAGAAGAAGCTTATGAAAATCATTTAGATCTATTTGACGATAACTTCGAAATGATAACGGCAGCAGCAAGAATTATTGGCAGAAAAATGAAACCTATATTAGAGTTAAACAAAAAACTTTACCAAACCATAATAGACATATTAAAAGTTGCCATTTCAGAAAAGCCAAAAGCCGGATATACAGAAATAATTTTAGCCCAAAACATGAATAAATCTCTTAAAGAAGTCCAGGGAATTTTAAGTGAAATTAAAAAAGGGATTGAAGAATAGGCGCCTTTTGAATAAAGAGGAAAAGATCATTCCTTCTAGACTAAATCACTTACTGTTTTTATAAAATTCATAATGGTGTTGAAAACCCATGTTCTGCTAACCACGAGCTTAGATAGACAACTCCAGAGGGTTGAGAACTAAGAAGTCGGTTTATTTTTTATTCTTTTCCCAAGCTAATAGTTTGTTGAATTTGTTTTTTTTTAACAATTAAAATAAACACATTCCTTAAATCAGCTTAATAATCCTTTTTTACAAATAAAAATCAATCAATTATACGAATTTTCTACAAAAAATGTTAAATTTAATTTCCCCATAATTTCTAAATATTTAGTTGGTTTTAAAACTATTAAATAAATAATTATGATTAAAAAAACACTTTTTTTTAGTAATAAGTGCTCTATTACTACATCAAACGAGCAGCTAGTAATCGCCTCAGAGAATAGAAACACAACAATCCCAATTGAAGACATAGGTTTTATAGTAATAGATCATAATGAAACATATATTAGTATTCCCGCTCTCAATAAATTAATCACTAACAATTGTGCTTGCATTATATGTGATGCGAAACACCTTCCTAATGGAATGTTGCTAAATCTAAATAGTCATCATATACAACAAGAAATATTCAAATATCAAATAGAAGCCAGTAAACCTTTAAAAAAGCAGTTATGGCAACAAACAGTTGTTGAAAAAATTAGAAACCAAGGCCTATTGCTTAAAACGATAACAGGTTCTGAAAACAAATTTGAATATCTAACAAGTAAAGTATTGAGTGGAGATACATCAAATATGGAAGGTGTTGCTGCAGCTTTTTATTGGAAATCGTTTTTTTCTATAGATTTCAAAAGGGAACGTTTTGGGAACTATCCAAATAATTTCTTAAACTATGGCTATGCCATTTTGAGAGCTGCAACTGCAAGAGCATTGTCTGGGAGTGGTTTACTAAACACATTAGGAATTCACCACAAAAGTAAATATAATGCATTTGCTTTGGCAGATGATATTATGGAACCCTTTAGGCCTTTAGTGGATGAAGCCGTTCACCACATAATGCAACATTATGATGAGCAAGAATTAAACACAGAAATTAAATCAATTTTATTGGAGGTACTTACAAGAACCGTATATTTTAAAAATGAAAAAAGCCCATTAATGGTTGCTTTACAAAAAACATCAAGTTCTCTTCAACAATGCTATAGTGGCAAACGGAAAAAAATAAAATATCCAAAATTATGGAACTAAATGGTTATAGAATTATGTGGTTATTTGTTTTTTTTGATTTACCTACCAATACTGCCAAAGACCGAAAAAATGCTGCTGGTTTTAGAAAAAACATTATGAAAGATGGCTTTACAATGATGCAATATTCTGTTTATATGCGCCATTGTGCAAGTAGTGAAAGTGCCGATGCCCATGAAAGACGTTTGAAAAAATTATTGCCCCCACTAGGAAAAGTTAGTGTTTTAAGAATAACCGATAAGCAATTTGGCAATATCATGAATTTTTGGGGACGTGCTGAAGTACCCAAGGAGCCACAGCCAACACAATTGGAATTTTTTTAAAACAAAAAAAACACTTCAATCTAGCCTTATCACAGCAAAAAAGAAGCATTTTTTTAAACGATATTTTACTTTAAAGTCTTAATAATAAGAAGGTAACAAGCCAACTAATATCGTGTTTTCTAATCTTTAATCAAACCACAACGACGTTGCAATTATGAACAAAATTATGTGAATATCGTGTTTTCTAATCTTTAATCAAACCACAACAATGACAACATTTGGGTTGTTCCATTCGGAATATCGTGTTTTCTAATCTTTAATCAAACCACAACCGTTAGGGGAATATCAATAAAGCCGTGTTTAATATCGTGTTTTCTAATCTTTAATCAAACCACAACTTTTAACAATCGATCTCCAACTTCAATATCAATATCGTGTTTTCTAATCTTTAATCAAACCACAACATGTCTAAGTCATTTGTTGGCTCATCGAGAAATATCGTGTTTTCTAATCTTTAATCAAACCACAACACCTACGGCAGATAAAAAATTCATTGCTGAATATCGTGTTTTCTAATCTTTAATCAAACCACAACACGGTGCAATAGGTGTAAATCTTACACATGAATATCGTGTTTTCTAATCTTTAATCAAACCACAACAGGTATAATGCAAGCCCACCAAAGGCGCAAAATATCGTGTTTTCTAATCTTTAATCAAACCACAACAAGTAATAATTTAGACGCTGTAGCTAAAGCAATATCGTGTTTTCTAATCTTTAATCAAACCACAACGATAAAATCGGGATTATTAAAAATGGAATAAATATCGTGTTTTCTAATCTTTAATCAAACCACAACAGATGGGTTTGTGTTTCCAACTTTTATAATAATATCGTGTTTTCTAATCTTTAATCAAACCACAACGGAGCACAAATGGTGTATTTAAATCCATCTAATATCGTGTTTTCTAATCTTTAATCAAACCACAACAATACATCTTTTTCGATTAGTCCGTGGTGTAATATCGTGTTTTCTAATCTTTAATCAAACCACAACGAGTTTTCTTTATAAGCAAAGTCGCTAGTTAATATCGTGTTTTCTAATCTTTAATCAAACCACAACAAAACAACCATGCTTTCTATGATTGCAGGAAATATCGTGTTTTCTAATCTTTAATCAAACCACAACTTCGTTAATGTAAAGTATACCACGCCTAGAAATATCGTGTTTTCTAATCTTTAATCAAACCACAACGCCTTTCGTCATCATATTTAATGCGAACCGAATATCGTGTTTTCTAATCTTTAATCAAACCACAACAATGGTACAGGTATTTATTTAGATGTTGTAAATATCGTGTTTTCTAATCTTTAATCAAACCACAACGCAATAGCCTTTAAAGGCTTAGTGCTTTTAATATCGTGTTTTCTAATCTTTAATCAAACCACAACAATAAGAATACTTTTAATGAGGCATTTGTTAATATCGTGTTTTCTAATCTTTAATCAAACCACAACACACTTGGCGAAACAAGAGGTGCTATCGTTAATATCGTGTTTTCTAATCTTTAATCAAACCACAACAACTCATTATTTTCTTTAAAATCTTCTGGAAATATCGTGTTTTCTAATCTTTAATCAAACCACAACAGTTACGAGCCACCATCTAACCTGATCCCTAATATCGTGTTTTCTAATCTTTAATCAAACCACAACGCTATAGATACCGAATTAGGACAGACTGTAATATCGTGTTTTCTAATCTTTAATCAAACCACAACAGAACCTGAACATTGCCATTGCTAGAATTAAATATCGTGTTTTCTAATCTTTAATCAAACCACAACAAGATGGATAACATTAAGGCAGGCGATGAAATATCGTGTTTTCTAATCTTTAATCAAACCACAACGAGCCAACACCTGTTAATGTTAGATTTACAAATATCGTGTTTTCTAATCTTTAATCAAACCACAACAGCATAACCTCCTTTAAATGTGCTTACTACAATATCGTGTTTTCTAATCTTTAATCAAACCACAACACATAAAGCGTTTTAGCTTTCTTGATAAAAATATCGTGTTTTCTAATCTTTAATCAAACCACAACGTCTTTGATCCATTCATTAAAACATTCCTTAATATCGTGTTTTCTAATCTTTAATCAAACCACAATCAAATGTCAATGAACTTATTTTATCTATAATAAGTAAGATTATACTTTTAAAATTTTACCTGAAACTGAGATTTTTACTTTTATTGGGTTAAAAGTAAACCACCCAGTTTTTCCTTCTCCAAAACCTCTAATTTGTCTGTAATCATCGTCCGTAATTGTTGAAGATTTGTGTTTTCTAAAAAAATAATCTCTAGACGTCAATTTTTGAACCCTATACAAATGCTCATTTAAAACCGTGTAATCTGGATTTTCCCAATTAATTTCATCTTCATTGAGACCTAACAAAAACATATCGTTAATATGCATTGTGGCTACTATTTCAACTCCATCAATAGGTAATTTATAAACTGAATCTCCTGTTCTTTTTCTCTCAACTACGGTCCAAAACGTAATTACTTCTTCTTTTAAATTTCCTTTTTTATCTTTATAAATTAATACATGATGGTTTTTGTTTGGATCAACAAACTGTTTAATTTTATCATTAACTCTTTCTGCTTTTCCTAATACTTTTTTTATTCTTACTTTTTTTATTGGAACTGGAACTCTTTTGATATCTGTAGGCTCATTTTTATTAAGCCTTAAATATCTTTTTCCTTCATTAGGCATAAAAAACGAAGTTTCTTTTAAAATTTTATCAATCTTCTCTTTTAGCTTCTTTTGTTTGTTTTTATCCAATTTTTTTACTTTTGAATTCATCTTATTAAAAAATTCAATTTCGCTTAATTCTAATTTTTTGAATATTTCATTAATAATTACAACCTTCAAGTTGGAATCAACGATACTTGTTAATTGAGAAAAACTCAAATTATTAATATCAACTCTGTAAACATATTCATCCGAATTACAGTTCTTGTTTTGTCCATAAACAGTTTCTAAATGCAATTGCCCACGAGCAGCAACTCCAACATTTTTATATTTTTTTCCGTTTTTTTCTGTAAAATGGGTTCGTATGGTAATATCATTTGAAATCTTTTTATGCGAAATCAATATTTTTTCAACTGCTTTTTCTGCATCATATCTAAACGTTTCCCATGGTAATGGAAAAACTTTTAATTCGGGTTTTCTGTTGTAACGATTCCATTTAGATAATTCTTGTACATACGAAATTTTGGTACAAGCCATAACCAAAGCATCAACAGCATGATGACGATGATCTTCTCTTGTTTTTGTGTTTTCCTCATTCAAAATATTATTCATACCCCAATTATGACGGAAATTAGAAGTGGCTTGACCTGGAGAAACCATGACGCTTTTACAAATTTTTGATAAATAATTTTTAGCCTCTTTACTTATATAGCGTGTATCATTTAATTGACGTGAAGTAAAATCGTCGTCAAACTTTTGTTGTACAAATCTTTTGAACTTTTGATACGAATTTGGATATTCTTTAGTATCTGAAAACAATTTTAATGCTCTTTCTTTTATGGCAGACCAATTAAACTCATCATTCCCGTAAAACTCAAAGGGTGTTTTATTTCCCTTGTTTCTATTTTCATCTGCATAACATAATGTTTTATTAAAAAAACTATCGTTCAATGAACGACTCCAAGGATGTATATGTTCTATTTGAACTTCCCCAGAAAATAATTGGCTTACTGAAATTGTTTTTCCTGTATATGGACAGGTTTTTTTACATTCTTCCCAAAGTTTAAATTTTAAAATATTATCATGCGACAGATTTGTGTATTTAAGAACTTCTGCTTTTACTCTATCGTTCTCACGTTCTAATCGTTTTTGGTTTCTACGGATTTTATTTCGTTGTGATTTTGAAATTTTCAAATCACGGGCCATTTCTACCTTAATTTCATCAATTTTGCCTTGTTCATCAATTAACTCATTAATTAATTTTCGTAATTCGAATAAAGCTGTGATTACAATAGGGTTTCTAATAGCTTGTATTTCTTTATCCGCATCTTTTCCCATTGGGAGTCTTTCAAGAAATTCATCAGCACCAATATTAGCCGAATGATGATATAATTTTTTCATTTTGTTATCTGAAATATTATAATCATTTCGAAGTATATCTTTAATAATATCTATAAACCCACCTTTTGTTTTTGAACGAATTATTTCAAATACATTATCGTAAAAGAAATTTATTTTTTCATCAGATAATTTTTCCCAATCTGAACCAAAAACATTTTTTATTCCTCCTAAAACTACAGCTACATCATAAGTAAAACCCATTTGAAGAAATGGTAGTATATTTGAGATTGTTTTTCTACTTAAACTGGAATAGCCATCTTTCACATTAAATTTAGAAATAGATTCAGCCTGTTCTTCGGTAAAATCCCAATTCTTTAAAGCATATTCTTTTAGGTTTGATTTACTATCAAAAAAATACAAAACATGCCAAATATCTTCTTGTTCTTTGTCTGAAAATTCAAACCATTTTTTACCAAAATACTTTTTTTTAGATAAATTTGAAATAGTATGAGTGCCAACAATTTTGTCATCATCTTTATAATTGAATTTGAATTCTGCACTTTCTTTACCAATTACCTTTCTAATTCTTTTAAAATCTGGCTTTTCATTAGCGTAAAGAAATTCTACTATATTCTCTTTTTCTTCTTGCGAAATTTTCTTTCCATTATATTCCACCGTATTTACCCATTCCCAAATTCTACGTTTTTCATTTGGTATTGCACTAATTGGACATTTAGTTTTTGTAGGTTCAAAAGAGCAATTTCCAACTAAATGTTTTTGAGAACGTAATGGTCGTTGATGAAATAAGATTCCATCCTCTTTGTAACCGTCAAGTTTTCTTCCACCAAATAGGTTTTTCAAATCTTCATTTAAATTAGAATGAAATTGAGATTGCTTATTCCAAATTAACTCAAATTCATCCACATACATTTTACGTGTTGTATATCGATTTCTAATTCGTTCCAAACCATCTTTGAAAGGCTCATTTTCTTTAGGATAAATTTCAAACAAATAAGAACCTAAGGTTTTGTCTTCAATTTTTTCTTGCGTTTCTGTAATACCTATTTTTCCATCTTTGACATTTCCTTTAAAAATAGCACCGTCATCGCTTCCTCCTTTTCTGCTATTACTTAAAAAACCACGTCTTTGTATCAAATGGTAAAAAATTCTACCAATTTCTTCTAATGACAATTTTTCTTTAAGAGATCTTTTTCTTAATTCATAAGGATTCAAAGCAAACCATTCCGCTAATTTTTCTGAAGGAAACTGTTTTGTTCTTTTCCAATCTTCAAAATCATTTTGAACTAATGGACACATACCGTTTTCAGAAAGTGCTTTCAATAATATTTTTTTTCTTAATCTTCTTCTAAAAAACTGCCGCCTAACACCTCTTGCACCTGTTCGACTTGCGTTTTTGGACATTTCATTATCTCCGTCACCTAAATTTTCAACACCCATAGGAAATATTCTACTCCCCATACCTAATATTCTATTTTCAACATCGTCTATTAATGCCCACCCAATAGAGTTAGTTCCCAAATCCAATCCTAAAATTCTACTCATAAGTTACTTGAAATTTTTATAGCTTTAAAACTACAATAAAATTAATCTTTATATTACGGTATACCTCATTGCAAATTGAATTGTTTTTTAATATATTTGTGTCTGATTAAAATTTCTAATCTTTAATCTTATCACAATAAGGCTATATGCCGTAGATGAAAATCTTTAGTCCTGCTTCGGTGGGACTTTTTTTATTTTAAGACAAAGATTACTGCTCCCAATCCAAATAGGACAGTAATTATAAAAACTACCACCGCCCAAGTAGGATAAATTTTAGCTTGCTTTATTTTAATGTCAAAACGATTTTCAAAACTCTTAAGTGTATTTAAATGGCTCTCCATTTCCTGCTGATGTTCGTCAATAATAGCTTTATATTCAGTTAAATCCATTTTGATTTTGGTTGCATTTATTTGCTTACTGATTTTTTCCAATGTTTCAACACCCTTGTCAAAATCGTTAATCTCATTGACCAATAAAGCGGTTAATTCTTCCAGTTTTGTCATGATGTTTGTTTTTAATAAGAGATTCCTTTTTGAATTACTTTTTTAATAATGAACTTGGTTATTTTTAAAGCTAAGTTTGGTGTTAAATCAATTATTTTTCCTGCTAGAATAACACTTACTTTGTTTTCCTTCAAGATACTTTTCCCTTGAATTCCCGACATCTGTTTTCCTATATTTCCCAATGACATATTGCGATGCACTTCACTACCTTTTAGGTTATGTCCATCAAACTCAAAACGAAAGCCCTGTAATTTATTTTGATTATTAATAGTTGGAATCACTTTTACGCTATTTACCTGCATCGCCTTTATATAATTATCAAAAGATTTGGGCTTAAACTGTTTCATAGTCAGGTCATGCCGACGTTTAATTTCTGTTCGTATTTCCCTTAGATTAAATTCTTTTTCAAATTGCACTTGTTTTACGGTTGTTAATCCTAAGTGTTCTGCTACTTTTTCAGCAGCTAACTGACTACGTTTACCAATAAAACTATCATTATAAGCAACTCCATTAAAATCAATACGGTTGACGTATAAATG
>ENA-ORXM01000305-ORXM01000305.1-marine-metagenome-genome-assembly--contig:-NODE-305-length-95613-cov-38.848612_pt1 | contig 95613 bp, 81 predicted proteins | sample MGYA00237867_ERZ511480 | MGnify/ENA primary metagenome ERZ511480 (study PRJEB26309, sample SAMN06266103) | marine metagenome | isolation source: Algal blade | place: United Kingdom:Sidmouth, United...
GTCACTATTCTCTGATACGGCACGCGAGGCCTCCATAAGCCGCTCCGTGCTGGCCTGCATGCGAGCCAGCAGATCTTTCGGCACGGCATCGGCAAGAAGCACGAAACCATCTCGCTCGTACTGTTCGATGTGTCGATCGCTCAATTGCCTGATCATGTCGGTCGGCATCTCCTGGATACAACTATCCGGTTTCCGGTTGGCAAGTCGATGATCGCTCGTCGCAGCCAAGAACACCACTCGTCAGACTGGGAGCTCCCGCTCCGGAGGTCCGACCATGGACAATCGCCTGTCAGTCATCCTGCCAGCCTTGCTCGCGCTGAGCGCCTGCGCAGTGATACCCAAGCACCCCTCTGTCATGTCGCTGGATTTGCCCGAGCTGCTGCCCGTGCGCAACTTCGTGGCCAATACCGACTACACCGATGCGTTTTCGCTGTCCCCTGAGGGCTACAAGCTCGTCTACAAAGGTGTCTCGCGGCTGCGCACGGTGTGTCTCTGGCGGGACGTTGAAGGTACCAGGGAGACCGCCGTCAGATTCCGCAAGGATTCACCCTGGCCCTTCTGAGCGGCGAACAACCGCCACATCCTGTAAGTCGCTGACGACAGCGGCCGGGAGAATCTGCATGTGTACGCCATCGACACGGACTCGTCAGACAAGGTCGCTGTCGATCTGACGCCTTACCCGAATACGCGCGCCTGGGTCACCCAATTTCCTGGCAAAGCCTCGAATCTCATCTTCGTCATGCACAGTCGACGTGATGCAACGCGGTTCGACCTCTATTCGATCGATCTGATCACGCGAGCCTCGATCGCGAAGCGTCGCAGGCGACCGCTGTCGTCTATGACCATACGGGCGTCGAATTTCAACTGCTCGATCTGACGACCGGTGAAAGTAGTTCCCTGGGCGAATCCCCGTCGCGAAAGCACCGGAACATCTGGGTAGAGAAGTTGCCCGTCGAGATCACGGCCTCTGACGGCATGCGACTGCACGGTTACCTGAGCACACCCGCCGGACACCGTGATCGTCCCTTGCCCTCCGTACTTCATGTGCACGGCGGACCCTGGGCGCGCGACGACTGGGGTTATGACGACATGATGGAGTTTCTTGTCAATCGAGGCTATGCCGTACTGCAATTAAACTATGGGAGTCGGCAGGGTATGGCAGACAGTACATGATGGCGGGCGTTGGCGAGTTCGCCGGGCGCATGCACCAAGACTTGATCGACGCGATTGACTGGGCAATCGATCAAGGTGCCAACGACCCGCGTGTCCAACAGAACCAGTCAGATTGCAGGGTGGCTGCCCTAGAAGCCGCTGGCAAGCAGATCGACTACGCCGTCATCGGTGACGAAGGACATGGTTTCCAGCACTGGAAGAATCGCCTGACGCAGTTCCGCAAGACCGAGGATTTTCTCGCCACCTGCCTCGGTGGGCGCAGTAGTGGTTTCGACGTCTATCAGCTGGGAAGCTGGGCGTTCTAGCCTGGCGTCAGGGGTCGTGATGTACCGCCATGAAGTCACTCGCGCTGACCTGTTGCCGACAATGACCTATTGCCGATAAAGTGCATTGGCTACGGATCGCCGCAGTTCCGCGATACCGGATTCACGGTGGCGCGTCGGGTGTATTCGATTTGTCAACAATGTCCACGCAGTCCGGGAGGCAAAGTCAATCCACAAACCGGTTCCAGTGAAGCCGGTGTGTCCGATTGTTTGTGGCGAACAAAGGTCACCGCCGGACCACTGAGAATGGCGTCGCTCCCAGCCGATCGTCCGTTGAGCGGATACCGGTGTGCGCAGGGTCTGCACGACGGCGGCAGACAGTGTGCCGCCATCGAGCATGCCCTGGGCGAAATTCATCAGGGCGTCGGCCGTGCCGAACAGTCCGGCATGGCCCGCGCCCGCGAGCGCGGCGCAATTCTCATCGTGCACCTCCCCACAGAGCACGCGCTGCCGCCAAGTGCAATCTTCGGTCGCGGCCGTCTGATCCGGTGGCGACGCAAAAGCAAACCCTGGACCTGCGTCCATGGCTCGTAACCGCTTGCCGAGGAGGCGCTCGAGTGCCAGACCGAGCAGAATGAAGTTGATATCGGAGTAGACCGCTGGGCCCGGCGCCCAATCGCGCTGCAGCACGAAGGCACGGAGCAACTCCGCGTCGGAGCCATAGGTGTATATCGGTTCGACAGCAGGGAACGGTGTCTGATGAGCAAGGCATTCGCGAAACGTGACCCGTCGGATCCAGCTCTCCGGCGCGTACTGGCGGAGGTCGGGCAGCACACTGATCAGCGGCGCGTCGAGATCGATGGCGCCCGACTCTGCAAGCATGAGAATACGGGGTGTGGTGAACACGACCTTCGTCAACGACGCGAGGTCGAACCAGGTGTCGTTACCCATCGCGCGTGGCTCGGGTATGCACCGTGCCAGGCCTGCAGAGCGCACGCGGCGCTTGCCATCGCCGGTTTGCAGAGCCAGTACGGCACCGGGAATACGGCCGTCTGCAATCGCGCTTGCCACGATCTCGAAGGCACGATCGAAGGCGGTGTGAGAGTCGCGGGACTCGCCGCTCTTGCCATCCTCGCCGTTCTCGCCGTTCTCGCCGTTCTCGCCGACAAGGCCGCCGCTTCCGTTATCGGCTTTCTCGGCGTTTTCACCAGCGTCGACGTCTGCCGTCGACGGATCGGTTCCGGCGTTGCTCATGTCGCTGCCCGGCGTAGAGGTGCCTCGTTCGCTGGATGCAGGTGACAGGCGGCTGTCACCGCGGAGCCTGTCGCCTCGATGCGACGTTCGGTCAGCAATGGCTGCTCGATCCGACACACCGGCATCGCCTGCGGGCAACGCGAGCAGAAGGCGCATCCCGGCGGTAGGTGCGCCGGATCCGGGACTTCACCCGCCAGCACGATGCGCTCGCCACTACTCTCGTCCAGCCTCGGAATCGCCGAAATCAGGGCTTGCGTATAGGGATGACACGGCCGCGTCATGATCGACTCGGTGGCTCCCGTTTCGACGATTCGTCCCATGTACATCACGGCCATGCGATTGCTGATATGGCGCACGACGGATAGATCGTGTCCGATGAAGAGCAGAGTGATCGAGAGAGCCTGCTGGAGCTCGGTCAGCAAATTGATGATCTGACTTTGTATGGAGACGTCAAGTGCCGATACCGCCTCGTCGGCCACCAGGAATCGAGGCTCGAGCGCCAACGCGCGAGCAATGGCGATGCGCTGACGCTGTCCCCCGGAGAACTCATGCGGCATCGAGGCAGCCGCGCTCGACGGAAGACCGACCCTGTCCAGCAAGCGGGCGACGTGCCGACGGCGCTCCGGTCGACTGCCGACGCGGTGCACATCCAGCGGTTCGCGGACAATTCGTCCGACGGTGTGACGGGGATTCAGGGAACCGAACGGATCCTGAAAGATGATCTGCATGTCGCGACGCAACGCCTTGAGATCGCGACTGCGCATCGTCTCAATCGGAACTCCGTCGAAGAGCACAGAGCCAGCGTCAGGCTCTACCAGTCTGAGCAGGGTTCGTCCGAGCGTCGACTTCCCACACCCCGATTCCCCGACGACCCCCAGGACTTCGCCACGTTCGATATCGAAACTGACGTCGCTCAAGGCCTGCACCCGCGAACCGTCTTCAGCCGCATAGTGCTTGCACAAGCCCCGAACCTGCAACAATGTCATGGCACCGGGTTCCAGCAACGAACCCGATGGGGTTCCTGCCCGAGTGCCGGTGGCTCGATGGCACATCGCTCCAGGCTTGCAGTACAACGCGGTTCGAAGGCACAGGCGGGCGGACGCGAGGCGGGTGGCGGCACGCTACCGGGGATGGCCGGCAGCCGACAACCGGGTGTATTGGCCGCCGGGATCGTGTCCATCAGGGCTCGGGTGTAGCGATGACGCGGCGTGGCGAAGACGACGTCGGCGCTGCCTTCCTCGACGATCTCACCACAATACATGACAGCCACTCGATCACAGTACTGGCGCACGACGCCCAGATCATGAGTGATCAGCAGGACAGCCAGGCCGTGCTCGCGTCGAAGCGTGTCAAGCAGTTCGAGAATCTGGGCCTGTACAGTGACGTCGAGCGCGGTGGTCGGCTCGTCGGCGATCAGCAGCTTCGGCCGGCATGCCAACGCGATCGCGATCATCACGCGCTGCCGTTGTCCGCCGGATAATTGATGCGGGTACCGACGAAGCGCCGATTCTGGGGCTGGAATTCCGACACTGGCGAGTAGATCGACGGCTTGCCGATCAGCCTCACGCCGAGAAATGTCGGTATGCAGCAGCAACGCCTCGGCGATCTGGCTGCCAACGCGAAAGGCCGGATTCAGCGAGGTCATCGGTTCCTGGAAGATCATGCCGATGTCGCGGCCACGCGTCGCGACCAGGTCGGGTTCACTCAGCGCGAGCAGATCGCGACCCGCGTAGTAGATGTGCCCGCCCGTGGTGCGCATGGGCGGCTCCGCAACGAGCCTCATGATCGACAGTGCCGTCACCGACTTGCCGCAACCTGATTCGCCGACCAGACCGAGCATCTCGCCGGCAGCCATACGCAAGCTCACATCGCGAAGCAATGGCGTCGGCCCGAGTTGCACACGAAGCCGGTCGATGTGGAGTAGCGAGTCAAACGGCACGAGAGGCCTCTCCTTGTCAGCACCCGATCGGTATCATAAGCTCCTGTATCACGCAGTCCAACGGATCAATGCCGCCACCGGCATCGAGGGAATGACATGCAAACATCGTTCGTTCGTCACTCTTGTCGTTTCGCGATGCAGCCGATCCCGCCTCTTCTGCTGCTCTCCGCCGCGCTGCTGGCGACGAGTAGTGTCGCCGCGACGCTGGACGTCGCGATCGATTCCTCGCCGGCAGGGCTCGATCCGCATCTGATCACGGCGTTCAACTCGGTCGTCATCGTGCAGGACACGATCTACGAAGGACTGACAAGCATCGAGAAGGATCTGAGTGTAGCTCCCGGTCTGGCAAGCGCCTGGGAAATCTCGGACGATGGTCTTGACTATACGTTCACGCTACCAACCGGCGTTACCTTCCACGATGGCTCCACGCTGGATGCCGACGACGTCGCGAGCTCGATCCGGCGGGTCCAGAACGAGGACATCGGTTCACCGCTGGCAAGCCGTGTCTCGCCCATCACGACGATCGACGTCATCGATCCAGCGACCGTCAAGTTATCGCTCGATGCGCCCTTTGCCGCCATCCTGAGTTCTCTCTCGGGCATCGCCATCGTGCCCGCGGAATTCGAGGACGACAAGGAAGCGTTGCAGCAACGTCCGGTCGGCACGGGACCTTTCCAGTTTGCGGAGTGGCAACCCAACAGTCACATCGATCTGGCGCGCTTCGACGACTATCGGACCCGTGGCCTGCCGACGATCGAGGGACTGCGCATCCACTTTGTCCCTGAATCAGCAACACGGCAGGTCGGCATTGCCAGCGGTGAGTACGATCTGTTGCCCGGCATCGATCCGGCAACAGCCTTGCAACTGCAAGGCTCGCCCGGCGTGACAGTGCAGGAAACTCGAGACGTCGCTTACACGCTGCTCGGCATGAACACCGCCCGCGCGCCGCTCGACGATGTCCGGGTGCGTACTGCCATCCAGATGCTGCTCGATCGACAGGAGATCATCGACGGGGCCTTGTTCGGGGCCGGCGTCCCGGCCGGCCCCTTGTCACCGGCGCTGGCAACCTGGGCGCTCGATACCGAGGAGTACTCGTGCTATGGGCGTGACGTGGACGCTGCCAAGGCCCTGCTGATTGAAGCGGGAGTAGACCTTCCGCTGACGCTCGATCTGCTCGTCCTGCCGCGCCAGGATGCGAAGGACATCGCTCAGGTTATCCAGCAGCAGCTGGCGGCGGCGGATATCGAACTGACCTTGATGAACAAGGAGATCGGCGAGTTCGTGCAGGACTGGCGCAACTCGGACTTCGATCTGTTCGTGTCGGCCAATGGTGGCAGTCCCGATCCGGACGAGTACTTCTATCGAACCTTCCGTAGCGGCGGGTCGACCAATGTCTTTCAGTATGCAGATGCGGAGATCGATGGCTGGCTCGACGACGGCCGTATTGCCACGGATACCACCGCGCGCAGGGCGATCTACGATGACGTGCAGCGCAAGCTCGCCTGCGAGGGGCCGATAGCGCATATCGCTTACAGCAACCTCGCGACAGCAGTCAACGATTCGGTCGAAGGCTTCGAGATTCTCTCCACCGGTCGACTGGCCAGTCTCGTCGGTGTGACGATGGACGAGTAGAGCGAAAGGCGTCACGGCGTTCCCGCTCTGGCTGACGCGTTTCGCCGATGCCGGTGCGTTTTCTGCTCGGGCGACTGATCGATCTCGGCATCGTGCTGTTCGGCGTGTCGATCATGGTCTTCCTGATGATTCGCCTGATTCCAGGCGATGCCATCGCGATCATGCTCGGTGCTAACGCAGAGGTCACTCCCGAACGCCTCGCCGCCCTCGAGTCGAGACTCGGCCTCGATCAATCGATACCGGTGCAATATCTCGAGTGGGCAGGCAATGCCCTGCGCGGCGATCTGGGCACATCGATCTGGACCGGCCGCCCGGTAACCGCAGAGATTGCCGCCAACGTCTGGCCGACACTCGAACTGACGCTGCTCGCCGTGCTGGTCGGCGCAGGCTTGTCGATTCCGCTCGGGTGCTTCATGGCCGAGGCGCGCGGCAAGGCATCGGAAGTCGCCGTACGCATCGGCGCGATCGCCGGTTTGACCATTCCGTCATTCTGGCTCGGAATCGTCTTGATCATCCTGTTTGCGAAGCTGTTTCCGGGTTTCTCCACACTCGGCTATGTCCCCTTTACCGAGGACCCATGGGGGAATCTGCAGCGCATGTTCCTGCCTGTCATCGCGTTGTCCTTGCCCATGCTGGCCAATCTGTCGCGACTGGTCCGCTCCGCGATGCTCGACGCGCTCGGACAGGATTACATCCGCACGGCGCGGGCCAAAGGGGCAGCGCAACGTCGCGTGCTGTATGTGCATGCGTTACGCAATGCCCTCATTCCATTCATCACCAGCGTCGGCGTATCCATCGGCTATCTGCTCGGAGGGTCCATCGTGATCGAGCAGGTGTTCGCCATACCCGGGCTCGGGCGTCTGGTGCTCGGCGCGATTTCGGAACGCAACTACCCCCTGGTGCAAGCATCGATACTGGTCTTGACAACGGCGTTCGTGCTAGTCAATTTTGCCGTCGACCTGTTGTACGCGATCATCGATCCGCGGGTGAGTCGGTCATGATCGACCTGCTCGAACGCCACCGACTGACGAGCTTCGCGATTGTCCTGGTCACGCTGCAGACAGGTCTTGCGGTGTTCGCACCCTGGCTCGGTTTTCAGGATCCGTATCTGCAAGTGATCGCGGATCGCATGCAGGGCCCGAGCCTGAATCATCTGCTCGGTACCGATCATCTCGGTAGAGACGTGCTGGCTCGCATTGCCCATGGCTACCGCACCTCGCTCTTGACGAGCACGGTGGCGGTCGGCCTCGCGCTCATGATCGGCGGATCGATCGGCCTGCTCGCGGCCTTCTATCGAGGGTGGTTCGAGCGTATCGCCATGCGCCTCATGGACATCTTCTTCGCCTTTCCGATATTACTGCTCGCCATTGGCGTGATCGCCATCATCGGGCCGGGCGCATACGGTGCCGCCGCTGCCATCGCGATCGTCTACACCCCCATCTTCGCGAGACTGCTGCGCGGGCCCGCGCTGGTGATCTGCCAAAGCGAATATGTACTGGGCGCCCGGGCAATCGGCGCATCCGACGGGCGCATCATCGTGATGCATGTACTGCCGAATCTCGCCTCGATCGTGCTGGTGCAGACCAGCTTGCTACTGTCAGCTGCCGTACTGGTCGAAGCGTCGCTATCCTTCCTCGGTCTGGGCGCACAACCGCCGGTGCCCTCGCTCGGACTGGCGCTGTCGGAAGGCCGGAACTTCATGCTGTTGTCGCCCTGGCCTGCGGCATTCTCCGGACTCGCCATATTGTTCCTGTCGTTCGGATTCAACCTGCTGGGCGACGCGCTTCGCGATACGCTGGATCCGCGCTTGCGCTCGACCGTGCGCTTGGTGTGACGGGTATGGCAGGCTGGCTCGTGCAGATTTTCGGGCGAAGAGTCTGGTTAGTCGGCTGTCGGTCAGCACAGCGGCGAGGAGTCACGTGATACGTCTCCCGCGCCGTCATCATTATCGAAAATGCCCGAGCCCGGCGAGTCGTAGCCCGTGTCTGCCACACTGCAGGTACCGTCTGCGTAGTCGGTTGCAGACAAAAGTGTATCGAGGGGAAGTCCGTCCGCGCCGCATTCGTCACGAGTGTCATCGTCAGTATCACTGATTCCATCCTCACCCACATCGCCTTCACTCGCAGGGTCTTCACCCGCACTGCCGTCACTCGAATCGCCGTCTTGCGGTACCGAGGCATCGGTTGGTTCAGCCTCACCATCTGGCGCACTTGTAGTAACAAGCTCGGCATTGGCTTCGACAACGGCGCTTCGCCATGCCTCCGATTGCATGTGCACCGTCGCGACGGACGTCAGTGGAATAGTCCGGGCGGCGTAGTACGCGTTCGCAGGATCAAGCGCTGCGAGCGCCGTGGCGAGTACCGTTCCGACAAAGGGCACGTCAAGCGGAAAGGCATGCGTTACCTCGATCTTCAACAGGTTGGCATCTCGGAGCGTGATGCCGGCATCCCCGGGAGACGGAACGTCGGCTCGAAAACGCAGGTGGCTGTTAGGGATAGCAAATCGGTTCTCGTGCTCCAGGCTTTCCTGTCCCCACGCATCGAAGGCCGCAAGCGTCGGATTCAGGATCGACAAGCGAGTCACGGGTGCCAGACGCCCGTCCACCGAAACGGGCATGTCTATCTCGGCCATGGAGCGCGCGATGGCCGTCGCAGCCTTCTCGGTGCTGCCATCACCACCGATCAGTGGGGCCAGTCGAGCGCCCAGTTCCGCGCGCATCGGTCCGGGCAGTGCATGCCGGGTAGCGCCGGTCCGCGCCGCCTCGAAGGTTGCGTAGTTCAGCGTCGTCTTCGCGTGATAGACAAGGCCTGCCTGAACGGTTCCGAGGCCAGTCAGGAGCAGCGGTATCGCGACGATACCGAATTCGACCAGCGACGCGCCTCGCTGCCTTTTCCGACAAGAGCGCGTCTTCGCTGCAGGCCGTACCCGCACTGCAGAATACTCACTCACTGCAGGCCGTTCCATCTTGAATTTGTGCGACATCCACTGTCTCCCTTCAAATGCGCTTGATGGCCAGCATCCATGACGACCGCTCCCTGGACTCATCCACCCGATTTCAACGTGAAACGGCCGTCGTCGCGCTGTCCTCGAAACGGCCGTGAACCAACAGTCCCAGATGCTCCAGACGCTTGTCGATAATGTGTCGCGCCGGGTCACCTGCACGCAACCGTTGGTGCGCCCGCCGCATCGAATTCTGTGCCTTCAGCAAGTAGGTCGTGGACAGGTTGAACCACGGCTTCGGCTGATTCGCATCGTGCAGGATCGACGTCTCATAGGCGTGAATCGCACGATCGTAGGCCCCCTGCTGCGCGTAAGTATTGCCGAGGCGAAACCATGCCGTTGCATCCTGAGGCACCTGCTCGACGACACGCTGGTAACTTCGTACTGCATCTATCCACCGACTTTCGGCATAGGCTGTGTCTGCACGGCTGGAAAGCGCGAACAGTGCATCGGACGGTACTTCCCCGGACGGTTGCGCAACATCAACATCGGCGGGCTCACTTGCACCGATTGGCAGCTGCAAGGCGCAACCGTTGAGCAACGAGACGACAACCAGTCCGCAAATGAACCGCAGAGGGTAGCGAACGGGGCTCATGTTGACACTTCCGGCGACGAGACAAGTACGTGTCCCGGCTCCAGCTGCAAGCGACCAACCGTACCAGCCGACATCTCGACGACTTGCTGAGCACCTGCGCACCAGGCAACGGCACCGGGCGCTAGTGTCGCAAGCTTCAGCACGCGTCCCTCCGTACTCATGAAGGCAACGTCGATAGAATACTTCATGCCGAACGTGTGAATCGACTTGCAGGGGCGGATGACAAGCGCTTCATTGCCACACAGGCGAGGCAAGCCGTGCAAGCCACGCCATCGGCTGATGAAACTGCTGGCATCCTGCGCCTCGAGCAACGGCGCGCCAAGCCGGGTAAGTGTCACTCTGGGCAAGGACGGTCGAGCGACCGACCGCTTGAACTTGCCCTTGCGAGACAGTCGCCACAGGCGATTCAGATTAAGCGCCCTCATTTGCGTGCCAGCCCGTCATCAGAGGGAGGCGTCGCATCCTGTTCTGCACGTATTTCGACGAACGCGCTGGCGTTCGCACCGTCGACGAACGCGAACACAGTGCCACGGTACGCACAAGAAAGATTGACCCGTAAAAGCAGCATGCGATCACCCGCATACTCCTTGGTCACGACCCTGGCGATGTCGTCATCGACACCACTGATCAATTCATCTTCATCGACAACCCCGTTGCTGTTCCTGTCGTCGTATAGCGCGAGAGCCGGATAGCCGGTAAACGTATTCGCCGCGAAATTCACGTAGACACTGATTTCCGCGTTGCCGATCGGCGAGCCTTGCCCATCGCGAAGACTGAACACCATGGGAATATCGACATGCCTGTTTGGATCGAATCGGCAGCGACCCTCACTGTCGAGGTTCTCCATGACACTGATGACCCGTTCTTCGGGAGATATGGTCAAGCTTGCATCGCCTGGTACCTGCCCGGAACTACAACCGGCAATGCCTCCCGACACGAGACAACAACAGGCAAGCGCACGTTGCAGGTAGAGCGTGGGTTCCTTCATCGAGCACAGTTCCTCTTCCTTGACCACAGGGGAAATCCAGGATGTTCAGCGCCACTCATCCTGGCCAGTTGTATGCCCAGACGATGGGGCCCCAGGTAACGATGCCCTCGAGTAAAACCTTGCTCAGGACAAGAAATATCAACACGAGAAAAGTTGTGGGAAAGATGAAGACCACCAACGGAAAGAGCAGCTTGACCGGAGCTTCCATGGCGAGCTTCTCGGCGCGATTGAAGCGCTCACTGCGCAGTTGCTCAGCCTGCGCACGGAGCATTGGCCCAAGGCTCGATCCGGTTCGCTCGGCCTGCACGAGGCCGTTGACAACATTGCGAACCGCTTGTGTGTCTGCACGCTCGGCAAAATCACGCAGCGCATCGGCACGCGTTCGACCTGCGCGTATATCACGCAGAATGCGCCCGAATTCGCGCCGCAACGGAGAATCTGCAGACTTCTGAACGGCCTGCGTCATGCCGCCAGTCAAGTTGCTTCCCGCTTCGACCGACAGCGTGATGATGTCGAGAAAGAACGGCAGCGTCCTGATGATGGCGTCGCGTCGCGAGGTAGTTGCTTCACGTAACCACAGTTCAGGATAGAGATATCCACCGAGCGCAAGCAACAATGCAAGGGCTGCCGCACCCTGCCCCAACGCGGCTCCAGCGACAGCGCCACACAGACCGAAGCCGACGGCAGACACCCACTTCGCGGCAATGAATTGATCAGCCTGAATACTGTATTCGACTCCCGCGCGCTTCAAGCGCAGTGCCGTCGCCTCGCGCCGCACCTCGCTGACAAGATGATCGGCATGATGAACGAGAATCTTGATCATCGGCCAGACGAGACGATAGCCGAGGGCAGGTCGATCGAGATACAGACGATCCTCTGCTGGTACGGCTTGCACTATCAGCCACGCCTGACAGAAAACGAGCGCAACAAACCCACCGAGTGCGATGCTGATCAGGGTCAAGGCCATGTCAGATATCGATCCTGACAATCTTGCGAATCATCAAGCCGCCGAGAATCTGCATGACGATGATCACAGCGAGAAAGCACCACCCGAGCAGACTACTGAAGATCGGCCGGGTCGCCGTCGGCTCGATGAACAGGAGAGCCAGAAGAATCATGAACGGCAAGGCGGTGACCACTCGTCCCTGCAAGATGCCCTGTGACGTCAGTGCTCGTATCTTGCCTTCCATTTCCAGTTTCCGACGCAAGGTCACGGAGAGTCGCTGCAGGATCTCTGCAAGGTTGCCTCCCACCTCCTGAGCAATCAAGGCTGCCGATATGACCAGATCCATATCCTCGCTTTGCACGCGTTCGCCCAGATTGTCGAGAGCCTCGTCCAGACGAGCGCCGACCCGATGTTCCCGAAGCAACAGACCGAACTCCTGACCAAGTGGACCCTTCTGTTCATCGACCATCGCTTGTATGGCCGTGATGAAGGTAGCACCCGCACGCATGGAACCGGCAATCTGCGCCAGCGCATCCGGCAGTCCAGCAGCGATGACTTCTCGCCGACGAATGGCCAGTCGCGCAAGCACAAGTCGAGGCAGCACCATCGCGACGAGCAGAGCACCAACTGCAAGCGGCAGTGACTGGAGCATGATCAGGCAAACAGCCGGCGCAACGGTCAGACCGATGAAGTACAGCACCAGCAGACGCCGCGTGTCAGCGAAGAGAAAGAGCCCCTTCAGACGCGCTTCGGTCGTATCGGCCATCCGCTCCGACTGCGTGTCAAAGGCGACCTTGCCACTACTGATGGCGACATAGCCGATCAGCGTCAGACTGCAGAAGAGAAGCCCGAGGACCAACAGGACGTTCATGCAGGAAGCCCGACAGGCGCGAACGGCTCTAGATCGACATCGATACCGATATCACGGAGAGATTCGTAGAACGTCGGAATGGAACCGCTGGGCCTGAACCTGCCCCTGACGCGGCCGTCGGCGTCGACGCCGTTCTGGTCGAACAGGAAGATGTCCTGCAGCTGCACCGTTCCGGACTCGACGCCAACCACCTCGGTGATCCGGGATACTTTCCGGGAACCGCAGTGGTACCGCGTCTGCTGGATGATCAGATCGACAGCCGACGCCAGTTGCTCACGAATGGCCGAAACAGGCAGCTCCATGCCCGCCATCAGGACGAGGACTTCCAGTCGCGATACGACGTCACGCGGATTGTTTGCATGAATCGTCGTCAAGGAACCATCGTGCCCAGTGTTCATCGCCTGGAGCATGTCGAGCGCTTCACCGCCGCGGCACTCACCAACGATGATCCGGTCAGGACGCATCCGTAGCGCGTTCCTTACCAGGTCCCTGATGGGTACAGAACCCTTGCCCTCCAGGTTGGGCGGGCGGGATTCGAGCGCGACGAGGTTCGGTTGAATCAACTTGAGCTCGGCGGCATCCTCGATAGTCACGATTCGATCGGTCTCAGGGATGAAGTTCGAGAGAACGTTGAGCAAAGTCGTCTTTCCCGATCCGGTCCCTCCCGAGACGATGATGTTCTTGCGCATGCGCACACACACGTCGAGAAAGTCGACCATGCCTTGATCGATCGAACCCGACGCGACAAGGTCGGCGAAATCGAGCCTGTACTTCGGAAACTTCCTGATCGTCAGACTGGGGCCCTTGAGAGCCAGCGGCGGAATGATCGCGTTGACGCGCGAGCCGTCCTTGAGCCGAGCATCGACGATCGGGCTGCTTTCATCGATGCGCCGCCCCAGGGGGGTGATGATTCTCTCGATAACCGAATAGACTGTCTGATCGCTACTGAATCGGAAGCGCGAGCGTTCGAGGCGTCCGTGCTTCTCGACAAAGATCTCCCGATGATTGTTGACCATGATCTCGGAAATATCCGGGTCATCGAGAAACTGCTCGAGCGGGCCGAGCCCGACCGACTCGTTGAGAACGTTTCGCTCCAGAACCTCGAGGTCCATGGAGTCTGGAATCTGCTCGTGAAGCGACTCGACGATTCGACGAATCAACTCTACAGATTCGGCACGCAACTCCTCATCGGACATGCGGTTGACATCTTTTCTCCTCAGATCCATCTGCTCGAGCAGTTGCTCATGGATGATCGCTCCCCAGTAAGCCAGGCGCTCCTCGCGATCCGTATCGATATCCAGCAACGGCTGAAGCGTCGTATCGGGCCGCTGTTCGCTCTTGACCTCGACGACCGCTCTGCTCCCCGAAGACTGCGTGGCCAGAACGATGCTCAGATCACCTATGTCGATCTCATCGAGCTCGTTCAGAGGACCGTGGTCAACGATGCGCTCCCGGTTGACCCAGCAACCGTGCAGGCTGCCGAGATCGCGGAGGTGAATTCCGTCTGACTGCAGCTTCAGCTCGGCATGTCGCTTGGCCATCATCCGCGTCTCGATGACAAGGTCATTGCTGCGCGCACTGCCGATCGAGCAAACGTCCCCTGTCACTCGGTGCAGTCGCCGACGTCCGGATCCGTGCTGATAGTGAAAATTGAACACGCCGCTAGTCCATCAGCGGAAGTTGATCACGCGCTTTGGCGAATCTGGCCGTCGACTCCATCTCAATTCGCTTTTCACGCTCCCCGAGGGCCATCGACTCAGGCTCGACAACCTCTGGCGTGACGAACACGACGAGCTCGGTGACTGCATTGCGAGTGTTCCTGGAGCGAAACAGCGAACCGATGACGGGCAGACGACCGAGGCCCGGAATTCGGTCGATATCCTTGCTGTGCTCCGAACTGAGAAGACCCGAGATCACGATGGTCTCGCCCGAACGCACATTGATCTCGGTCTGCGCCCGGCGAGTCAACAAGCCTGGCGCTCCTTGCACACTGACTGCCGGATCGAGCTGACTTATCTCCGTCTCGATTCCAGCCCGTACGTTTCCAGCACTGTCGATTCGTGGTGTGACCTTGAGCTTGATGCCGTACTCCTTGAACTCTACCGTCGTCCCTCCGTTCGAATTGACTGTCGGATAAGGCACTTCGCCTCCGGCAAGAAAACTCGCCGTACCACCGTTCATCGCACTGAGCACCGGTTCCGCCAACGTCACGGCATCGCCGTTGGATGCGAGGAAGTTGATGCGCGATGTAATGTTCGATGCTATTCCGAAGTACGTCGAAAACGGCGCCACGCTGTTGGGCAAACTGTCGAAGCCCTCGGTTGCAGGACGAAAGAGGTTGTTACCGATCGCATCGCCTGCGGCGGCGAATCCCGGCCCGGCTGCGCCATCACTCCAGTCGATGCCCAGCCGACCCAGTGCGCTCTTTCGAAACTCCACCAGACGTACACGCATTTTCACCATCCGCTCCATGCGTACGCGTGTCTCCGGATCAGACTCGCTGACACGGATGTTGAAATCGTCCTGGCTGCCGTTCGTGTTCCAGAGCCTGAGCGATGTGCTGCCAGCTGCCTGGGCGATGACCAGCAACTCTCCGGTAGCCAGCACTTCAGCTCTGACGATGGCACCGTTACCAATGGCTACGCGTGTAACGTCTACCTCGCCAAGCACCCTGACTTCACCGACAAACATGTCGACCGGCTGACTACGTTCGACTTTGTTGGCACCGTCGAGTTGCTCAACGACCACCACTTCCTTTCCAACAGACGAGACGGTTACGCCCTCTCGTGCCGTTGCCAATGCAGACGCTGGTGCTGATGCAACTTCTGATTCCTGCGCTGGCTCGTCCACATCGGTAACACTAAATTCTCGAATCTCGGACATTCGAGCGCGCTCATCGACATTTGAAAGCAGGAGTCGCTCGGGTATGAACAGCGTCGTTCCCGCCTGCGGCGTACCTGCTGAATCGAGCTGGTTGTAGTGCGCGATTGCCTCGGCATGCAGGACTGATCCGGTCGTCACGCGGGCGATTTCCGGAAACGAATCCGTTTCACCCACGATCCAGAGGCGATCACCGGACCGACCGATGCTCGATGGGTTGTCGTCGCGACCGACATCTTTCCATGAAGCAGCGACCGGCATGGCAAGATTCGTCTCGATCTCGAACCAGCCGTCATCGGTGGTATCCGCTGACGTAGTCATGGCTGCCGCAAGTGAAAGCAGCGCGATGACGACGTGCTTGCGGCAAGGCAGGGAGTGACGAGCGTTGACGGTCATCACGAACCGCCGATGATGTATTCGATCCCGGGCGGTTCGGGTGCCGTCTTCCTGATCACCTTCCTTGCAGGTTCCGGTGCTGCAATGATATCGAGAGTCTTCGGCTCGATACCAAGCAGTCTCGCCATGCTCATCGGTGGCGCGCCCAAGGGTGCGTCGTCGTCGGGATTGCGCAGGACGGCGGTCACTTTTCCTACTTGCTGGGCCAGCGTGATGCGCTGTGCTTCCTCCGGAGTGACCTGAACCGTGATGGTCGAAAAGCTTCGCTTGCCTCCGCTGACATTCTTGTCCACAAGAGTCTGAACACCCGTTGCGATCACTTCGACCCTGTCCATCAAGGCCAGAATCTCCTGATCCAGGCCACTCCCGTGACTCATCAACAGATCGACTCGATCCTTCGGCTGCAGAAAACCGGATATCGAGTTGATCTCGTCTACACGCACTGTCAGCGCTCGCAAACCCTCTGGTACACGCCCACTGAAGGTCGGCGAGAGCCCACCCTCCAGGTGAGCCCACAGCAGCGGCCGACCTTCGTCGATGTCGAAGTCGATTCTCTGGCCCAGCGCGACATCGTAGTTCGACGCGCTTACGGCATTGCTGTCGGCGTACTGGACAGGTATCTCGCGTAGCGAAAGCATCTCGGGAGTAACAACCTCGCCACGCAACAATCCCCTGCTCGGCACGATCAACTCGACCATATCCGGCGTCTGGTCGAGCTGATTCTTGTAGAACGCGATCTGCTCCTCGATGTAGTACTTCGCGTAGTAGACACCGACGCCTCCAAGTATCAGCGAGAGGACAAACATCATCAGTGTTTTCCGCGGTCGCGGCTTTACTACCGCCCTGCCACCAGCCATCGTTCGATTTCCTGAAAATGGCCCGTCAGGGCAAGGACAACAAGTAGGTCGTATGCCGCTGAAATGACTTCAAGGCGTTGAGCACGTGCTCGACGAGAGAGGTATTTCCAAGTTCCACCAGTGGAAGAAACAGGAGAGCGACTACGGCGCCGGTTACCACCACATATTCGACGCTGGCCGATCCGCGCGAAAGTGACCGCCGTTTCAGTCGTTGCCACTTGGTGCAATACTTGTCGCAAAACCTGCTACGCATCGAGCCGCACCTCGTTCAGTACCACGAGACTTCCGGCCGACTCTTCATCGGATACGATCAATTCGATCCAGGCGCCGGTCTGCTGAAGCATGAGAACGATCTGTCCCGAGACGACTCTCTCGGAAACGAGCGACCAGCCTGCTCGTTGCAACGTATCCTTGTAGTGAGCTGAGACGACACCCGGTCGGTCGGGCGATTCGACAACGGACGTCGTTGCCGAGGTACCGATATCCTTCGTCGTCGTCGTCGAGAGTTGTTCGCCACCAGGAGGCAGAAGTTGACTGGCAGCGCTCGGCGTCGCCACGACCTGCAGGCTCATGATCGAAATCAGGCCCGTCGTGCCATTCGAATCATCACGAAGCTGCACGACGACATTCTGATCCCCGTTCAGGTGACTGATGATCGTCCAATCATCGACTCTGCTTTCCAGATGCCCCGGGCCGTCACTGCGTTCGGGCCAGATCTCGCGATAGAAATCCAGCGTTGCGTCGAGTGATTGTGATGTCGTCAGACTTGCGATATCGACGGGAAGTCCATGCTGGACCAAGTCTCTGGCAACAACCCTAACCTCGGCATCACTCGGTACAGGTATCTGCTCGATGGCAAGGCGCTCGGCACCCAACGCGGATGAAGCCAGCAGGTACGATGCCCATAGCAGGACTCGCCCTCTCGACACCGACATCATGGTGACTCTGTTTCGGGACGTCGCGCCCGTGAGGCCTCTTCGCTCGCGGGCAACGGTGACATGTCGACATGACCGAACGCACCGTCTATCGATCGGAGCTCCTTGTAGACCGGGATGTAGCCGACGGCGGCGATGATATTGTCTACACCCAGCTTGTCCAGTGCGCCGGCGGGTACAAAGACCTTGGCACGCTTGGCGGCAGCATCATCATCGTGGACGCCCCAGGCATCGTTCATGATGACAGCGGTTTCCTCGAAGGTGGATCGGCCGATGAGCCCGTTGGCCTGGACGTCGAAGCGAACGCCACTGCGCAGCAGCCCGTCGCTTTCGAAGCCCCAGTCCCCACCGGTCAGATCCGCCATTGTTTCGGCGACATTCGATACAGCTTCGCCCATCTCCCGAGCCAGGTTCGTTCCGGTTACCGGTACTTCGCCGTCACCGCGGTTCAAACGGGCCGAGTAGTAGGGGATCGCCGAGACGCTGCTGGCGTCGATCGAGATACGCGCGAAGGGACTACCGGAAGCCGACACTGCGTCCGCTGAATCTGGCGATTCACTCGCCTGCGGTGAGCCAGCGTTACCATTCGCGTCAGACTGTAAAGTCCCGACTTCGTTGAAGAACCGAGAACGCAGGTCATCCGGGGCAATGCCGTCACTGCGAACGGTAGACTCCCACGCGGCATACCGACTTCCTTGTACAGCTGTCTGGCCAAGGTCGATCATCTTGCCGATCATGGGTAGCCCGAGAATGAGCGGAATGAACGCCGTCATGACGATGACAAATTCCGTCAATGCGCCGCCCGTGCATCTCCTCACCTTGCCTGCCGTGATATTCAGGGTGCCCATGGAAATACATCCCTGATATCGAGATCCATACCGTCATCGAGCGCATCGAGCAAGGCGTCGACCATGCTGCGCGTGGATGTACGATTGAATAAATCACCAAGCTCTTCGGGCGCTCGGGTGCGGATTATGCCCATGAGAGAATCGGTCAAGTCGTCGAGCAATTCGACTCTCGCGTCGAACAGATCATCCTGCAAGCGATCGATAGTGCCTTGAATGGGGACGTCCAGATCGCCCGACGCAGAGAGGAGATCGGCCCGAAGTATTACCAGCCGCGCGTTGATGCTCCGGATGGAGTTGTCATAGCGAGCAAGCCGCCCCGTCAAAACCGGCTCGAAAGCCTCGGATACTTCGTCTCGGAGCTCGCGCATCTGGCCCGCAAGCTCCTCCGCTTGCGCAACCGCAGTAGCCAGCTCTTCAGCCCCTGGAATCTCACTCTGGATTTGCCCCTGAACATCTTCGAGACTGCCTGTCACACTTGCACCCAGACCGGAAATGATCTCGCGGGCGGCACTTTCCAGTTCATCCTCCAACCGGTCGGTCACGAAACCGACAGGATCATCGAGAATCTCAAGTCCCTCGATAGCAGGCAATTCAAGGCCGGTTCTCTCACCGAGTTCGTCTCGCAGACTCGAGGCATCAGCGCCGAACGCCGTCGCCAACTGCGCAAGTCCCCCGGCGCCATTCGCAAGGCCGTCCGAGAGGCCGTTAGAGAGGCCATCTGACAGACCATTCGACAGGCCGTCCGCAATGACAGCACCTGCAGCTTGAACGATGCCGTCATCGGACGCGGATACCGGCACAGTGTAGGTCGGTAAATCGGCTGTCTGACCGGTCAGCTCTTGTGGTGTATCGGAACTCGTATTTGTACCGGGACGACTCCCGTCGAAGGCAGCCGGCAAGGTCGATGCACCAACACCCGAGGCTCGACTGCCTCCAGCTTCTGCCAGGCGCAGACCGACTGCCAGAAGCCGCTCCTCGAGCTCGATCGGTGCAAGCCGCACTGTCCAGTAAGGATTGTAGCCGTTAGCCGCTTCCATGCTGAGTGACTCGACTTGCTCGGCTGAACCAGAGCGGGTCGCCGACTCCGGCCTTCGGTAGTAAACCTCCGCAACACTGATCGAAGAGAGCTTGTCACCAGGCGAACTTATGTCAGTGTCGAAGACCCCGTCGGATGTCAGGTCGTCACTTGATCGAACATCAGGGAGATCCACGGAAATTTCCGTGCGTAGTCGAATGACCGGATCGTGCCCCTCCTGTGTGAGGGCGCCCGAACTCAATGTCCGATACGCTTGCACCCCGGAGTACCCGGCCACGACGGTCGATGCGCGATTGGCTTTCCGCTCGGTTCGGTGATTCTTGTTCGTCCAATAGTCGCAGTCAGGAGAGCGACGATTGTCGGCGCGATTGCAGTAGCTTTCGAGTGTGCTGGCGCGCCTCTGGTCATCGTTTGCGTAGGCGCTTGCCCAACCGATGGGCACCTCTTCCTTCTTCTCGCTTCTCAAGAACCGGAAGAATCGCGACTGAAGTGCAATCGTGTCGACAGCGCGCCACTCCCAGCGCAGCTCGCCGTCGACCTCGAGCGCGACTAACCGAGTATCTCCTTCGCGATATATCTTGTGCCTCGACAACGGCGTTACGTACATCCAGAAGTTCTCGAAGAATTCCCAGGAACGCTCCTCGGTGAACCCATCGCGAGAACGCATCACGACATCGCCGCGTTCTCGCAACAGATCGAGATCTTCGTCCTCGACCGAATCGGTGAACGCTTGCCAATCGTCGAAGTTCCGCACCAGACCCGCGATGGCGTATTGAGTGTCTGCGGTGAAATCAGGATCGCTTGCCGCAGCGACGTTTCTGACGATCTCCGGAGTGGCGACAAAGCCGCTGGTGTACATCGCCACTTGCGAGCCCGAAAGAACCTTGTTGACCTTGTCGACGATCGTCACGACCACGCTACTCAATGGCTCCATGATCCGGGCAACGCTTTGCAAGCCGACACTGAGCCCATGGGTCAGAACGTTCACCCCCGGAATGCCCCTGGTGATCAAGGCGAGCCGCTCTGAGGTCATCGCGCCGTAGGCTGTCCACGAGGTCAGGCTCACAGCCTGGGCCATGGTTACCTGGTTCGCGACCATCGCCCTGTTCGTATACGCCTGAAAATTGAGTGCTCGCGCTTGCCAGACCAGACCGCTATAGGCGGCCGCGTCGGCGGCATTTGCAAGTCTGGACTTCTCTGTGGCCACCTGCCCTGTGTTGTAGAGGACGAGTGCGCCGAGTGCCCCGATCAACAAGAGGGCGAGTCCAAACGGTAGAGCCTGACCGCTCTGTGTGCCATGCATCCCTTGCCTCCATGCAAAGAAACAGCAGTTGAGTGAAGTGAACTGATCGTGCCGGAAACCGACCGACTCTTCCCGAGTCGATCGGTCGATACAAGCCTGCGTACGGGTTACCCGTCAGTTCCCGGTGTAGCTACCGAGCGTTGCGGCGGCCGTGCCCTGCTGGCTCTCAACTTCATCGCGGACGGCTGTCAATGCTGCGCCACCCTCGCCGTCGGTAAGCTCCGCCGCCATGGCAACAAATTGAGCTTTTACGGCATTGCCGAAGAAGCCGACAGCAACGACTGAGCCGAGTGCAATGAGCGCGACGATGATGATGTACTCCGTCATACCCTGTCCGGTAACACGTTTCCGTGTCGCGCCGCCGGTAAAATTCACTTCCTTCGCTACTACATGTTCCATCATGATGCTCCATGCTCAGGGGCTTCATACCCCATTAAGTTAAAAGCCTGGCCGTTTCCGTGACCAATGGCTCTCGATCGGTTGCCCGGCAAACCTGTGCCGGATTTGGCAAACTACAGCAACGTAATTCACAATCGAAGCGGTAAAGTTCAGTTACCTCGACTGCAACACAAAGTTACCGAAAACTGTGCGGCGTGTCAGTCTGGCTTACTGTCTTTGAATACACCCAATGCCGGCGCGCCGTGAAACAGCTCACGTTTATCGACTAGACGAAAATGTGATGGAGGCCTGAAATTCTCGATCGAATGGACTCGAGCCTTCAGGTTCCGGAGTTCATCGACAAATCCAGTCGCTGTTTTCCGGTAGGAAATCAGACTGAATTCAGTGTCCAGAAACTCGATCGCGAGGACACTACGATCTGCATCCAGACAGTGGTGTATCTCTACTCGTCTGCCTCGCCAACGACCGTTGGCTGTGTGATGAGGCAGGCCAATGGCACAAGGTCTCTGGCCGAGGAAAGTCCCCGTAACGGGAGCGCTCTGCCGTTCGAGCTCTGATCCCGGGATCAAGGGGACTTCGTGAGCAACTCTTCGTCCGCTATCGACCAGCCAGGCTCTCCCGGCGTTGAAGTCCTGAACCATTTCGAGCGACCGGTTGCTGCCGCTCTGGCGCACTCGCAAACCTTCAGGGGACAGATCTATCCCTGCCTTCATCATCTCCCTGCCACTCGGCTCATGCGACCGGACATGCTGCGCGGAGACGCTCGGTAACGCCCGAGCGATGTCGGCGCCGCTTTCGACAGGTCCTCGCGCCACATCCTGTCCGGTCACTTCGGCAACTCCGGCAGCCCCGGCAGCCCCGGCCACTCCAGTAGCCAAAGTCGCCCCGATGGTCGACCCGGTGGTCGACCCGGCCGCCGAGAAGACGATCAGGGACGCACCTGTGAGAATTGCCAACTTTCTCGATATCGAATCTGATGGCAACACTGTTGACGACACTCCCATATCCGTCGAGGTCGTCAGCACAGCCTATGTCAGCCATGAATGCAAGTTTAAATACAGCTCCCGTTCCTCACATGATCTTCGCGCATCGCGGTGTCGGCCCGCCAACGTATCAAGCATTGCAAGACTTGCTGCCGATACTAGAAGTGCAGAGCGCAACGCTTCCATGTCCATGAGCAGCCTCTGGAAAGTGTGACACACGCCCAACCGTTTCCACGTGGAAACCGCCTCCTACCATCCCAACCCACCGCCACGTCTTCCGCTCGTCATGGAACCGGGGTCCCCTGATGGTAGAGAATCACCCAGTCGTCTTCCGATCGCTTCCACAAGGTCGATCGACGCGTCACACGTTCGCCCTGAAGCAACGTGTAGGTAACGAGGTAGGTGAATTCAGCGACTTCCCGAACCTGGAAGTCCTCCACGTACCAGACATCCCGAACCGGCTCTCGATAGCGCAGCTCCAACGTCTCGAGGACGTAGTCCCGGCCGTAGCGTCGACCGCTCGCCCCAACCTCCCAGAAATCCGATGCCGTCCCCCGAAGACGATCCTCGTGCGAGACGCCAGCCGCTTCACGATGAAAGACAGGCTCGCGCCGCCGCAGCGCCTCGACTACGTCAGACAGATGCGGATCATTGTCTAATCTCGGCTCCATCGGTACGGATACTTCGGCGTCCACAAACGTACCGTCAATGACGTCGACAGCGTAGCGGTCTGGCATCGGTCCGCATCTCCCCCGGTTGGACGTCGCTCGTAGAGTACGTCAGGACAGCGTTTCCCGTTGTCGCGAGCGGCGGACGACGGCGTACAGAGCGCGAAGGCTCGACCCGAAACAAGCGACATGTCGGCGTCGGCATCGCCCACTGCTGTTGCCTTGAATGTCGCGTCGGACGGGTCATCTGATGCCTCGCGTATCATGCGCGAACATTCGCTCATCAGGTGTCGATCCCCGATGCCACCGCCAGGGCGTGCATCGTAACCGACTGCACGTGCCGACGCCGTAGTATTCCTCGTCAAGTTCTACCGCGACACCTGCATGGTCTGATAACTGCTGTGTTGTCTCGATTGTCGAACCTCGATTCAAGCAACCCGCCTCCGCCGACCCACAAACGATCGATGATTCTTGCGCAATGCGCTGTCGCGAGTACAGGTCGCGCCTGCTTGATCGTTCTATCCGCAGCCGTCGCAATCGTCGGCTGCGGCGAGACCGATCGCATCACGGCGTTCGATGACCCTTCGCCGCCACGCTTCGAGAATGTCAGCTCGAGCTTGCCACTGCCGGTCGATCAGGGTGACTACGGCGCATTCTGGGCCGACTTCGACAACGACGACCGCGCGGATCTGGTTTTCATGGGCCACGGAAATCCTCCGCTGATGTTGCGTCAACAAGACGATGGAGAATTCCTCGACGTGTCGGCCTCGAGCGGGCTGAAGTCGGGCGACTGGGAATACCCTCAGCAGCGCGACCGCCACGGTGGGTCCTGCGCAGACGTCGACAAGGACGGATTCAGCGACCTGTTCATCACTCACGGTGCACTGCGCGGCGAGACGCTCGGCATCAAGTACGACGAACTGTTGATCGGCAACGGTGACTTCACCTTCAACGATGAATCGCGACCCGCCGGATCATTGAATGCCTTCGGCCGCGGGCGCTTGGGCAGCTGGGCCGATGTCGACAACGACGGCTGGCTGGATCTCTATGTGGCGAACTTCCAGTCAACGAACGTGCTGTACCGAAACAATGGCGACGGTGGCTTCACAGACGTGACGGCATCGAGTGGTCTCGGCGTCGAGGGGTTCCGCGCCTCGTGGTCGGACTTCGATCAGGATGGCGACGTCGACGTGCTGCTCGCCTCACCACTCAGGCTGTTTCAGAACAACGGCAACGGCGATTTCGAGGATGTCACTCGCCAATTGAGAATCGAGGAAGACACTTTCACTTATGGCCTCGCCTGGGCAGATCTCGACGGCGATGGCGACCAGGACTTCATCATCAGTGCGCAAAGTCTGCCGGTGCAGGCCTTCATGAACCGTGGAGACCACTTCGAACGACTCACGAATGCTCCGTTCGCGGTATCTGATGGGCGACGGGTGACCGGCATTGCACCGGCCGACATCGACAACGACGGCGATATCGACCTGGTGTCGAACACGGCGGACGGCATACAGATACACACGAACGCAGGCGGCATGCGCTATCTCCTTGAGACAATCTCGCCACGCGTGGTCGCGCAGAACGACTACCGGCACGGCGACATCGCCATTGCCGACTATGACAACGACGGATTGCTCGACATCGCGAGCGACGATCCGGAAGGCTACCAACTCTTCCGCAACACAAGCGCCGGCGCTGGCCACTGGCTGCGTCTCGTTTTCAAGGGAGTTGCCAGCGACACGCTGGGTTTCGGCAACAAGGTCTGGGTTACCGTCAACGATGAACTGGTCGCGTTTCGCGAATACCACGGCGCTATAGCGGGCCTGCGTTCTTTCGGATGCTCACCCCTGCAGATCGGACTCGGCGATCACGATCAGGTCGATGTGCGAGTACTCTGGCCGGACGGCACCGAGAGCATTCTCGCGGACGTCGCAGCCGATCAGTCGATCGTCGTGACGCAGTAGCTCGACAAGAAGGATCGATCGACGAGCGGCGTTGAACGAGCCATCCGGTGATCGTTCAAGACCAGCCATGAAGCCAAACCTGGTACTCGGCCGGGCGCAACCGGTAGCGCGCGATGTTGCCTTCGTGGAGGCTCATCAGTTCGGTCTCCACGATTTCAATGAAGCGCGCCTGGTCCGCCGGTGAAACGTGCTCCGCGGCTCCCTGTCGGGCCATGGCAGTCGCGGCTATCTTGTCCATCCTCGCACGCACCACAGAGGCAACCAGTTCAGCGACCTGCACCCGATAGCGCAGGCGGAGGGGATCCGGCTCGCCCAGTGACTGGCGCACCGCCGAGTAACGCGCGCTGGAGCGCTCGTACGACCAGACAAATACATCGCGCATTAGCTCGACTCGATTCAGCTCGTAAACGCCCAGCACACCATCAACGTAGGCACGCTCCGGAACGTCCACGAAGGACAAGGGGCAGAGGTTTGCTCGGATCATCGGGATGTTGGCTGCAAGCCGGGAAACCCGCTTGTTGACGTCCTCGAAACCTTGCAGGTAAGCGAGGTGTACCAGGGCGAAGAACGCCTGCTCAAAGGGGTCAGCTATGGCGCCCGCTTTATCGAGAATCGTGTCGAAGCATTCCTCGATGAGCTGCGGTACCTCCAGCGGATAGTAGACCGTACTGCCGACACCTACAGGAATGCGCCGCAAACGTCCGCCGGCTTGTGGATCAGCAAGCAGGTTGTCCGCAAGCAAGGCATGCAGATTCAGGATGGTGTACCGGTTGAAGCCGATCTCCTCAGCCTGCTCGACAAGTAAATCGATGGCCGCCTTGTGGTTCAGGATCATCTGCGCTTCCAGCAAATCCTTGCCGTCGGCAAACTCGCCCAACTGCAACAAGCGTTCGGTTTCCAGCAACGAGTAGGTATTCCCCTCGAGGCGACTGGAATTCCAGGAAAGATCGATGAGCAGGCGGCCATAGATCGTGCGCGCGTAGGTTCCTGCGGGGAGTCCTCCTTCGGGCGGGCGACCTATGTCGGCTAGCCGCTGGCGCGTCTCGGCAGGCAGGTAAAAGGTGATGTTGGGTCGGTAGTCCTCAAGGAAAGTACGTTGGTAGCCGACCGGTCGGCGGTTCTGGATCGGCCTGCGAATCGCCTGCTTGATCCCCGTCGCCTCGAGTCCAATAGGTACATAGACCTCGCCGCGCATCCCTCCAGTCGCGCTTCCAGCGACCCGGCTACCCTCGTCGGACCCGCTGACGGGTAGTCGGTAGAGACGACCCTTGCCCCGACCTTCCGCGACCAGCTGCTTTTGTTCCACCAGCAGCGCGAGACGGCGCTGCAGCTTTCGTGGGGACATCTCATAGGGCAGCCCCAACCGGATGTTACTGACCGGTACGCTGTCTGGATGAGCCGAAACGGCGGCAAGGATAGCGTCTAGTTCTTGTTCAGGGATCTGCTTTGGCATGAACTCGATTATATGTCGCTAAAGCAATATACGCGACATAAACCGTACCTTATTCGACGCTTATCGGTCTTCGCGTCGCATAAAAGCCATTACCGTCATCATTCACTTGCCCTGTCGGTCAACTCGTTGCCGTGTGTACCAGCCCGTTCACGCGGCTCGCAGTGCCGTGTAGCGCTCGCGAATCGCCTTGAGCTTGGGTCTGAAACCCCAGAGGCTGAGACCCACTGCCTCGAGTGCCCAGACGGCCGGGCGTTGCGACAGCGTGTTCAGTTCGGATACCGAATCCCGGGTGCGGCAAAGTCGCGCACCCACTCGGCGAGGTAGCCCGCGCCACGAAGCTGTCCACCGACGACGATGGCGTTGACGTCCGACCCGCTCCAGCCCCATTGTCGACGGTCTGAGCGCGAGACGAGCTGCTCGATTTCACCGGCACTGCAGCTGCCCGTGCCAGGGATGCGAGCGTTTCGGCCCAACCGATCGGTACAGAACAGTATCTTGTTCGCACCACCCTCTTCGTTCGCCGAGTAAACCACGATGTTCTTGGGATGAATGACGCGCGCGGTGCCGTTCATGGGATTGCGACTGTCCCGCTGTCGGGCAGTACTCGAAAGCTGACCGAACGACGCCGGCACGCTCGAACAGAAACCGAACGGCTGCCCGCGATAGGACGGATTGTCGTCGAAGCACACATCGATCGAGGACACATACGCATCTGCCGCGTTCTGCGCCGCCCAGCGGTGATCGATGTAGCGCGCTGGATTACGTACGACGTAGTACGGGCTGAAATTGATGAAGCCCCCGGCCGGTAACTCGATCACGCCATCGCTCTTCCACAGCTCTTCAAGCTGATTCTTCCACACGAGGTTGTCGAGGCAGACGAATTCGCGCTTGCCGTCGAGTGCACGTGTGACGGGTACACCGGAGTTGGCGGTGACACCACTTGGAAAGGCCTCGCTGGTCTGCGTGAAACGGGTCAATGCTTCGGCCTGACCGACCACCGGGCCATTGCACAAATTGGTCACAAGCTCTGGCGGCCCGAAGGTCACCAGTTGTTTCAGTCGAAGCTCGACACCATCGGTGCATCTGAGATTCAGGAAATACTCGTGCGCATTGTTCGCCAGCGCGTCACGCGACCAGCTCCCCTGATGCAGTTTCGACAGCCAGTCACATTGAATTCCGGTACGCCTGATCGGGTCTGAATCAGGCTGTCTGCCATTCTGCGGATTCCCGTCGACCAGGCCCCAATTGGTCTGCACGACCACCTTGTGACCGACGTGATCCTCGTGTCGCCTGACCCCGGACGCGTCGCCGTGGGTCATGCCGAACGGCACACCCTGCGCGAAGGCGTAGATGGGCGACAACCTTGGATCATCGCCATGCTCGTGGGCGAATCGACAGCCCGTCACCGGATCGACCGGCGGGTGCCAGGTGGGGTGGGAGACACCGGCGGCGTCGCGCACCCAATAGCGATCATGGACTTCGCGTGAGCACTCACCCGCGCGGCGCGGATAGTTTCGGTAGTAGGCGCGGACCGCCATGAAGCCCATGCCCGTCGAGCCACTCGGTGCGACCTGCCCGAACGAGTCGATCACGCCCGCGGTTTGCGGGAAGGGATCGCCTGCAACCGGTGGTGTGGGAGGTGTCGGCGTAGGCGTGGGGGGCGTCGGCGCCGGACCAATCGGCGGCACCTCGGGCTCGCTGCTTGCACTGAACCGAATGTCGACCAGGCCCCGGCCCTGTTGCTCAGGCAGCGTTTGCGCCGAGCCAAGCCATCCGGCAGGGTCGGTGTTCGATGACCAGCCTTGCTCGAGCGACAGCACTTCTATGCCGCCGTGTGAAAATGGCATCGGCAAGGACCAGACGGCGGCTGTCGATGCGTCTGTGCCGGCGCGCACCAGCACCCGCAATTCATCGCCCGCTACTACATCAACCGGCACTGACAAGGACGACCAGCGGAACCCGAATCCGCTACCAGCGACGCTCGTCGAAGCGACGATCGCGTCCGCTTGATCGACCAGCACGACGTCCTTGCTGCCCGAGAAGTGACCGCCCAGTGCCTCTATCCGACCCGGCTCGAGCACGCGAAACCGATAGCCGAACACATGATTCGCTTGCGCGAGACTGCCGTAGATGGGTGTACCTGACTGATTCAGCTGCTCCTCAAGCGGTGCAGATGCCGCCACGGCGTGTTGGGCGGCAACGGCTGCGAGAAGAAGAAGAACGAGGCCGGCGACGCGGGCGAAGAACGAGGATCTGTCGAAGGGCATTTAGTCAGGATCTACCGTTGGAGGCCTCCATGGCCTGAGTCATAGAGCCTGCCCGCGTCAAATGACAAACACCACTACTCTGCTGCCCTGACATCCATACAGAACGGAGAGAATTCACAAGTCACTCGTGCTGGATGCCTCATTGTGCCGGCGCACGTAGCACGCAGGAGCGCGCCCTCCAGCAGGCGCTACGCTCTATTTCCGAAGCCGATGCGCCTATTCCACACGTGAAACCCTCCACCAAGGCCGTGCTGCTGTCTGCAATCGTTTATCCGGGCAGCGGGCAGTTGTTTCTGAAACGCTATGTTGCGGCGGCACTGTTGATGGGCGCGGCAACCGTCGCACTGGTGAGCTTGGTCAAACCCGCGGTGACCGCGACGCAACAGATCCTCGGACGTCTCGAGTCCGGTGCACTGGCCCTCGGACCGGGTTTCATCCGCGACGTGCAGCTCGCCGTCGAACAGGCCGTCGGGCCGTCAACCAGTCCAGGGCTTGCGCTACTCGTCATCTGGCTCGTCAGTATTTCGCATGCGTGGATCATCGGACGCCGGCCTCCTGCGTGACGACGCGTGCCTGCGTGCGGGAGACGTGCGCAGGCAATGTCCGCGCAACTCTGTTATTCGTGGACCGTGGAAATCACCTCGTCGCTAACGATCTTCCATATTGACGCGCGAACAAGGCCTGCTTTCAGCGACATCCGGCAAGCCACTGAGGAAGATCACCCCGGGTTCATGATTGACGTAGGCCTCGAATACGAATTCTGGCCAGTAGTCACGTGCAGGCCCGTACTTCATGTGCTGCTCGTAAGCCGAGTTGCGCTTCGGCGAAGATGCAGCAGGCAAGCTTCTGTCGAAATACGCAAGCCAGTCGGTCTCGGAGGGTTTGACGAGCAGATACGGCGTCGTGAACACCACGTGCACATCGAAATTGGTGGCAGGAGGAGGAAGCACACGGGCATACCAGAGTTCTCCGGCACGCCCTCGATAGCCCGATGGACAGATCGCTCGGCAGACGCGACCAGTGACAAGTTCTCTCAATACGATGGCTTGATCCTCGACGCCCTCGAGCCTGTACACCGCCATGTGTGACGTCTGCATGAGTTCGAACAGGTGCAACAGATTCTCGTGCATGCCAAGTTTTCGGCCAACCGCCATGGCCGCTGTACAAAGTGTCTCTCTTGCATTTCCAACTGACACATCAAACAGCGACCAGCAACTGTAGTACGACGGTGTCAGTGGGCTCATTGGTGGGCCGGATGGCATATACGCATCTTCCGCCGCTGCCAGAGGGCCATTCAACCGATCCAGTTCGGGCAACGAGGTGAGCACCTCGGCCATTACGGAGAGCTGATTCTGTGCATACACGTAGGGCGCATGTGCAGGATGCAACTCAGCCAGTGTGCTGTTGCTGACTACCGACTTTTGAATGGACTCGGCGTGCTGCTTGCCTGCTCGAAATACCGACAGATCGATCACTCTGCTGCGCTGGTACTTCTGCAGCTTGCGCAACAGTTTATCGGCGATGGGTCGCGAACGTCGGAGGGTCAAGAGAACAGCTCCTCCGACCAGGGCTCGTGCGCAACAACAGACTGCAAAGTGGAACGGACATCGAGCGCGGTCACCTGCTCTTCCTCACCATGGGCGTCCATGAGGAGGTCATGGAGAAAAGCGTCGACTTCGGCAGTTGTTAGCGGTATTAATTCGTCCATATCGACCATTTTACGTACATCGAACAGGCTACCGGTATCGCGACGGCACGATCCCGATCATCAGCCCCTCAGCTCCCAATTATCACCCCTGTGACTACCAATCATCACCATTTCAGCTCCCAATCGTAACTTCAAAAACTCCCAATTATCACTCCATCGACTCCCAATAATCATGTAACATTCTTCCAATTCTCAACCTGCCCCCTCCTCGTGTACGAACGACTCATCGAACGCCGCGTGCGCGAAGCCCTCACGGACACGCCCGTGGTACTGATCATCGGTCCGCGCCGCGCGGGCAAGACCACCCTTGTCCAAAGCATGAACACGGATGATCGAAACTATTTGACGCTGGATGATCAGACCGTATTAGAGGCGGCCCGCTCCGACCCACAGGGTTTCCTGCGGGGGCTGGATCGAGTCACTATCGACGAGATCCAGCGCGCTCCGGAATTGCTACTCGCAATCAAGAAGACCGTTGACGAAGACAATCGAGCCGGGCGATTCCTGCTGACCGGCTCTGCCAACGTGCTGACATTGCCACGCGTCGCGGATAGCCTCGCCGGCCGAATTGAAACCATACGAATGCTTCCGCTGGCCAGAACAGAGATTGACGGCGTAAACCCGACTTTCATTGAGCGCTTGTTCTCCGGGGGGCTTGCCGGCGTAGGCAAAGCCACCGTCGGACAAGAACTCGTGGAGCTCACACTTCAAGGTGGATTCCCTGAAGCCATCAGCCGTCAGACCGAGCGACGTCGGCAAGACTGGGCACGCTCCTATCTCACATCCGTACTCTCTCGCGATCTCCGTGATCTTGCGATGATCGATCAAATGGTCGATCTACCAAAATTCGTACGACTCCTGGCCGAACACGCAAGCCAGCTCGTCAACTTCTCGAAGCTAGGGGCAGGTATCAACGTCTCTCACAAGACCGGACAACGATACGTGACGCTACTCGAACAGATATTCCTGGTAACGACACTGCAACCGTGGTCAACGAATACACTGAAACGAATAGCGAAGACACCGAAGTTGCACTTTCTGGACACCGGTTTACTGTCAGCGGCGCGTGGACTCAATCGCGACCGGCTGGTCGCTGATCGCAACCCGTTTGGCACACTGCTCGAGACCTTCGTATTTTCCGAAATCATGAAGCTGATGACCGGCTCAGAGATGCGACTGGCGCCCTATCACTTCCGCGATCACCAGCAACGCGAAGTCGACATTGTTCTGGAACGAGACGACGGAACCATTGCCGGTGTTGAGGTAAAGGCTTTGGCCACGGTGCGGGCCAAGGATTTCGCAGGGCTGAGGACGCTTTCAGAGGCTTGCGGAGAAAAATTTGCGCACGGCGTCGTCCTCTACGATGGCAAGGACTACGTGCCCTTTGGAAACAAATTGTCTGCCGCTCCGATATCAACGCTCTGGCAATGATAACGAGACTCGCAGCCACCTGCCGGCACGAACCATAAGGAGCCGCCCCTTTCAGGGCGGCCCTCAGACTTCGAGTCAGGCCAGCAGATCAAACCTGTCTGCGTTCATTACCTTGGTCCATGCAGCGACGAAATCCCGTACGAATTTCTCGGCATTGTCGTCCTGAGCGTACACCTCGGCATAAGCGCGCAGCACCGAATTGGAACCAAACACCAGATCAGCGCTGGTAGCAGTCCATTTGACACTGCCGCTGCTGCGATCACGAATCTCGTACGCGTCATCGGATTCAACGTGATGCCAGCTGTTACCCATGTCGGTCAGATTGACGAAGAAGTCATTGGTCAGCTGACCTTCACGATCGGTAAATACACCGTGTTTCGAGTCACCATGGTTGAGTCCGAGCACTCGCATGCCACCCAACAACACGGTCAGCTCGGCTGCGGTCAAACCCAGGAGTTGCGCTTTATCGAGCAATAATTCCTCAGGGCCGACGGCATACGCTTCCTTCTGAAAGTTTCGAAATCCGTCAGCCAGAGGTTCAAGGACAGAAAAGCTCTCGGCGTCGGTACATTCATCGGTAGCGTCCCCACGCCCTGGGGCAAAGGGCACGGCGACGTGCTGACCAGCTGCCTTGATCGATTGCTCGAGTCCGACATTGCCGGCAAGCACGATCACGTCGGCCACTGACGCACCCGAGTCAGCCGCTATCTTCTGAAGTACTTCAAGCACTTTGCCAAGGCGCGCAGGCTCGTTGCCCACCCAGTCTTTCTGCGGAGCCAGGCGAATTCGTGCACCGTTTGCGCCGCCACGCATGTCAGAACCGCGATAGGTTCGGGCGCTGTCCCAGGCAGTGGTAATCATGTCTTTGGCTGACAACCCGCAGTCGGCAATTTTCGACTTGACTGCATCGACGTCATACGACGTCGAACCCGCCGGAACCGGATCCTGCCAGAGCAGATCTTCTCCGGGAACATCGGGCCCGAGGTAGTTGACTTTCGGCCCCATGTCCCGGTGCGTGAGCTTGAACCAGGCGCGAGCGAAGGTGTCGGCAAAGTAGTCCGGGTCGGCCATGAATTTCTGGCAGATCCTGTTGTAGATCGGATCGACCTTCATGGCCATGTCGGCGTCAGTCATCATGGGTTCCTGACGAAGCGAAGGGTCGGTCGCGTTGATCGGCTTTTTTTCCTCGGGCATGTCGACCGGCTTCCACTGATTCGCACCGGCGGCGGACTTCGTCAGTTCCCACTCGTGGTTGAACAGATAGTCGAAGTAACCCATATCCCACTGAGTCGGGTGTTGGGTCCAGGCTCCCTCGATGCCCGACGTGAACGCATTGGCCGCCTTGGCATCGTGTTGCGCGTTCGCCCAGCCGAAGCCCTGCGCGTCAACACCCCCACCTTCCGGTGCCGAGCCGACGTTCTGAACATCTCCCATACCGTGCGCCTTGCCCACCGTGTGCCCACCACACGTCAACGCCGCCGTTTCCTCATCGTTCATGGCCATGCGTGCGAAGGTTTCGCGCACATGCAGGGCCGTGCGGGCGGGGTCGGGATTGCCGTTCACACCTTCCGGATTCACGTAGATCAAGCCCATGTGAACCGCTGCCAGCGGGTTGTACATGGTTGAAGGATCGTCAAGGTCTTCATACCGGTTGGCACTATCAGCCAGCCATTCGTCTTCGGGACCCCAGTTAACGTCTTTCTCAGGGCCCCAGATATCTTCGCGTCCAAACCCGAACCCGAAGGTCTTCAGCCCCATGGATTCGTAAGACATGTTGCCTGCCAGGATGATCAGATCGGCCCAGGACAGCGCATTTCCGTATTTCTTCTTCGCCGGCCAAAGCAGACGCCGGGCCTTGTCGAGACTGGCGTTGTCCGGCCAGGAGTTCAGCGGCGCGAAGCGTATGTTGCCCGAGCCTGCGCCGCCACGGCCATCACCCATACGGTAGGTTCCGGCCGAATGCCACGCGAGTCGGATCATCAGGCCGCCGTAGTGACCCCAATCGGCCGGCCACCACTCCTGACTTTCTTCCAGGAGTGCCTTGACGTCTGCCTTGACCGCCGCGTGATCCAGCGCCTTGACCGCCTCGCGATGGTTGTAGTCGAGGTCCATCGGGTCAACGCGTGCACCGTGCTGATGCAGGATGTCCAGGTTCAGCGCATTGGGCCACCACTTGGTGACCGGATTCTCGGTTGACGTGTTGCCGCCGTGTGCAAAGGGGCATCCCCCGTCAGCTTCAGCATTCATAAAGAGTCTCCTGAGATGTGTGTGGTTGTCGAGGTAAAAAGTGACTTACACTTGCGGTTCAAGTGTTGCTGGCAGAGTTTTTCTGACATGCCGGACAGACGCCCCAATAGGTAACCTCTGCCTCGTCGATCTTGTAGCCGTGATCATGCTCGGCTGTCAGGCAGGGTGCCTCTCCGACGGCACAGTCAATGTCGATCAGGTTTCCGCATCGGCGGCAGGCCAGATGATGATGGTTGTCGACACGATGCTCGTAGCGCGCAGAGGACCCCGCGGGCTGAATGCGTCGAATGATCTCGCGCTCCGACATGACGTTCAAAGCATCGTAGACGGCCTGCCGCGAGATGACCCCGAGCTCCAACCGCACCGCCTTGCAAATATCATCGGCATTGGCGTGAGGTGATGAGCAGACGGCCTGGTACACCGCCAGGCGTTGCGCAGTGACCTGCAGGCCCGCCGCCTTGAGCCTGCCGGAAACTTCGACAGGATCTTGACGCTGACCGTTATCAGATTCCACCATCCAACCAGAATACAGCCAATTCTATACTCAGTCAAGAGTTCACAACTGCGAAACAGAGCGCCTGAAAATCGCCGCCCACGAACCGTGTGTCGCGACTCGACAGTGAGACTGGCGTACAGCGCAAGCTACGGCCTCGGCATGATCAATCCCACGGTGAGGCGACCGCAACCGCGTCGAATGGCGGCAATCGAAGTGCGATCCTGCCTTCCGCGACGCCCACCGCATGCCACGCGCCGTCGACGTTCTCCAGCGACTCGATGATGCGTTTCACGGGATCGACCAACCAGACGTGCCGCACGCCGTAGGCAGCGTAGATCGGCAGCTTTACCGTCCGGTCCACACCGGCGGTGGACGGGGAGGCGATCTCGCAGATCCAGTCCGGAACGACGTGAAACCGGTGATCTTCGGGCAGCTTCGGCATGCGCTCTCGGCGCCAGCCAGCGAGATCCGGCACGGAAAGCTCCACATCTACAATGAAATGCACCTCGGGCTCGTCGAGAATCCACCAGCCGCCCGGTCCGTCGTCACCGCTGTCGAACGGCGAATCGAGCCTGGCGCCGAGCTTCGAGCCGACACGAATGTGCCGCGCCGAGGGGCGCGGATTGACATGCAGCGTACCTGCCAGGATCTCGCCCGTGCAACCGTCGGGCAGAGACTCCAGGATCTCGTAAAGCGTACGCTCGCGTGCCGGGATACCCACGATTCGAGTGTAGCGTATGCCATGGAATCGTCGTTGAAGGGTTTCTCGGAAGCCACCTGCGCTTGTAGCGGGCCGTGCAGGCCGTGAACACCTTGCGCCCTCGCCACGGCCCTACCCCCCCGCTCCCTCCAGTATCCCGTTGAACGTCTCGCTCGGCCGCATGATCGCCTCGCACAGATCAGGATCGGGAAAGAAATGCCCACCCACATCGGCTGGCCTTCCCTGAGCAGCGTTCAGCTCCTCGACGATCACTTCTTCCTTGTCGGCAAGCTTCGCGAACAAGGGCTTGAACTGCGCTGCCAGCTCGGCGTCGTCTGTCTGTCGGGTGAGTTCCTCAGCCCAATAGAGGGCCAGATAGAAATGACTACCCCGGTTGTCCAGTTCGCCAACCCTGCGTGACGGCGACTTCTCGTTCTCGAGCAAACGACCGGTCGCGACATCGAGCGTAGTCGCCAGGATTCCTGCGCGGGCATTGTCCTGCTTCAAGCCGAGTTCTTCGATGGAAGCCGCCAGGGCTAGAAACTCGCCGAGCGAATCCCAACGCAGGTGGTTCTCTTCCACGAGTTGCTGCACGTGTTTCGGCGCCGAGCCGCCGGCACCGGTCTCGAACAGGCCGCCACCCGCCATGAGGGGGACAAGCGAGAGCATCTTGGCGCTGGTGCCGAGCTCGAGAATCGGGAAGAGATCGGTCAGGTAGTCGCGCAGGATGTTGCCTGTCGCGGAAATCGTGTCGAGGCCACGGGCGACGCGCTCCAGCGTATACCGCATGGCGCGCACCTGCGACATGATCTGTATGTCGAGCCCGTCGGTGTCGTGGTCTTCAAGGTAGAGCATGACCTTGCTGATCAGCTCGTTCTCGTGCGGACGGTAGGGATCGAGCCAGAACACGACCGGTGTCTGCGACGCACGCGCACGCTTTACTGCAAGCTTGACCCATTCTCGAATTGGCGCATCCTTGACCTGACACATGCGCCAGATGTCACCTTCCTCCACGCGTTGCTCCAGCAGCACGTCGCCGGAATCGATATCGGTGATACGCGCCAGACCTGCGCTGGCGGCTTCGAAGGTCTTGTCGTGCGAACCGTATTCTTCGGCCTTCTGGGCCATCAGACCGACGTTCGGCACCGTGCCCATCGTGGCCGGATCGAAGTTGCCGTGCCATTTGCAGAAGTTGATGATCTCCTGGTAGATGCGGGCAAAGGTCGATTCCGGAATGACCGCCTTGCAGTCGTAGAGCTTGCCATCACCTCCCCACATCTGTCCGCCCGAGCGAATCATGGCCGGCATGGACGCGTCGACGATGACATCGCTCGGCGAATGAAAGTTGGTGATACCCCTTGCAGAGTCGACCATGGCGAGTCTGGGTCGATGCACCTGACAGGCATGCAGATCACGCTCGATCTCCTCACGCTTCGACGTGGGCAACTCGGCGATCTTGTCGTACAGGGTTGCCATGCCGTTGTTGACGTTGATGCCGAGTTCTTCGAAATAGGCGCCGTGCTTGTCGAAGGCATCCTTGTAATAGATCCTCACCGCATGCCCGAACACGATCGGGTGCGACACCTTCATCATCGTCGCCTTGACGTGCAAAGAGAACAGGATGCCGGATTCGCGGCAATCTTCCATCTCGCGCTCGTAGAATTCACACAGCGCCTGCTTGCTCATGAACATGAGATCGACGACTTCCCGATCCTGAAGCGCTATCTCGGCCTTCAGCACTTCACTTTCGCCGTTGTCGTCAACCAGCTCCATGCGCACGCGGCGCGCCCGGTCCAGCGTGACGGACTTTTCCCCGTGATAGAAATCTCCGCCATGCATGTGCGACACGTGCGTGCGCGACCACTGCTTCCACTCGGCCATCGAGTGCGGGTGCTTCCTGACGTACTCCTTGACGGCCTTCGGCGCACGGCGATCGGAATTCCCCTCACGCAATACAGGATTGACTGCACTGCCGAGAATCTTGCCGTAGCGACGCTGCAACAGTTGCTCTTCGTCGCTCTGCGGATCGTCAGGGTAATTCGGCACACCGTAACCCTTGTCCTGCAATTCCTTGATGCAAGCCTTGAGTTGCTGCACCGACGCACTGATGTTCGGCAACTTGATGATATTGGCGTCGGGGTCTTGTGTCAGACGACCCAACTCCGCGAGATTGTCAGGAATTCGCTGATCTTCACGGAGATGCTCCGGAAACTCGGCGAGCACCCGAGCCGCCACCGAGATGTCGCTCAGTTGAACATCGATACCCGCGGCAGAGGCGAAGGTGCGAACGATGGGCAACAGTGACGCGGTGGCGAGGAGCGGCGCCTCGTCGGTTGCGGTATAGATGATTCGGTGCTTCGAATCTGACATTTTCTTGATCGGGTTCCTTGACAGGATGGGTGTGCGAGATCGGAGTATCTCGGCCGTATCAGACTACCTTGACTTCCATGCTGCCGAGCCCGTCAATGCTCACTTGCATGACGTCGCCTCGCTCGACAGGGCCAACCCCGGCGGGTGTGCCGGAGAGTATGACGTCTCCTGCAGCCAGTCTGAAGTAGTCCGAGAGGTAGGAGATCATTTCCGGAACTTTCCAGATCATCTGGTTCAGGTCGCCTTCCTGACGTATCTCATCATTGACCTTGAGTTCCACGCGCCCCTGCTCAGGATGCCCGACGTCTGCCACCGTGTGAATCGCACCAACGGGCGCCGAGCGCTCGAACGCCTTGCCGATCTCCCACGGTCGTCCCATCTTCTTCTGGGCGCCCTGCAGGTCCCTCCGCGTCATGTCAAGCGACAGGGCATAGCCGAACACGTGCTCCAGCGCCTGCGCGACGGGAATATTGTCGCCACCGGACTTCAGCATGACCGCCATTTCGATTTCATGGTGAACGTCGGAGCTCTCCGGCGGATACGGAAAGTCTCCGGAAGGGTCGAGGTTGTCCGGATTCTTCTGGAAGAAGAACGGCGCTTCGCGATCGGGGTCGTGACCCATCTCGATCGCGTGAGCGGCGTAGTTCCGCCCGATGCAATACACCCGCCTGACCGGGAACGTCGCGTCGGAACCCACGATGGGCAGGGCGACCGCGGGTGGCGGCTCGATCGCAAATTTGGCCATGAAATACCTGTCTCCGCAATGAACGTTGATCTGACGAACCATTCTGAACCAATCCAATTCACTAGACAACCAGACTTGATCTGTTTGATTGGTTGTGATTAAGTCGCCTTAGTTCGCCGTATTGATCGACCAATTCGGGAGTATTGTGGGAATCGATTCTTTCAAGCTGGAGCGAAACGACGCTCGGCAGCAGCTGAAGAGCTTCATCGATGCGGGTAGCTACTTACCTGGCGACAGGCTGCCTGCCGAACGGGAACTCATCAAGAGCCTCGGGGTGAGTCGTTCGACCCTGCGCAAGGGTCTCGACGCGCTCGAACGTGAAGGGGCAATCTGGCGCCACGTCGGCAAGGGTACTTTCGTTTCCGGCACGGAGCCAGTCGAGACCTTGCCAGGGCTCGAGAAACTCAGTCAGCAGATTACGCCGGTGCAGATGATGAGGGCACGTCTGTCGCTCGAGCCCGCGATTGCACGGGAAGCCGCTGCCAATGCATCGGCCGAGGCCGTATCCGGCATTCGCGAGGCGCGCGACCGCGCGGTTTCCGCGACCACCTGGAAAGCGTACGAAGCGGCCGACGATGCCTTGCATCGCGCAGTGGCCGCAGCGACAGGCAATGTGCTGCTGCGCTCCTTGTACGAGCACCTCAACCAGGTACACCGGGCGGTGGCGTGGCGGCAGGTCGTCCGCAAGACAGAAGCGCCCCCACGCGAACATACGAGCTTTGACGAGCATGACCGGATTCTCGAGGCGATCGAGGCACGCGATCCGATTGCTGCGCATTCGAGCATGCGCAATCACCTGAATTCCGTATCCGCCCGTCTGTTTGGAGAAGACTGACACCGGACCGGCTCGACGAGACTGGCCGGACCACCGCGTCGAATCGGCGCACAGCACTCCCGCAAGGGGAAGATCGGCACTTCACGAGAAACGTTCGAGAGGAGACATTGCATGCGACGCATCATGAAACGACTGGCAGCTGCTGCCACCGCCATACCGATCGCCATCGGCTTGCTCGGGGCATCGGCCAACGCCGACACTATCCGCATCGCGCTGGCAGAAACACCGTCGGACGAACTGGCTGCGTTCTTTGTTGCCCTGGATCGGGCCAAGGCAAATGGACTCGACGGCGAGCGACGAGGCGTTGTTCGCCAACCTTGACTGGATCAAGGAGAACGAGGATGCGGTGCAGATCTTCGTGGACGCGCTTGCGAGCACCTGGAAGGACATGAACGAGGACCCGACAATCATCAGTCGCGAGACAGATCCCGATGGTCCGATCGGTCAGCTGCCGAAGGAAATTCTCGACGAGCTGGACGGCTTCTATACAGATGCCGTCGACGGCGGGCTGTACGACCCCGAAGGTGGCGGGCGTGACGGTGCCCTGGCCGACATGGAATGGTACAGCTCGGCAGGCCAGCTCGAAGGCGACGCCGCCTCGTTGAACATCGAGGACTTCTGGTATCTCGCGCCACTGGACGCCGCGACCTCAAGATAGTGGAACGTTGCCATCGGCCCGCAAGGCCGGGCTGATGGCCCCACTCACCCGCAGGAATCAGACAATGCAGAACCGTCCCCTGCTGTTGAAACTGCTGTCCGCCGCCATCGTGTTCGGCGCCTGGGAGATCGCTGGTCGCATTCCGGTGAGCTACGCGTTCCCGACCTTCATCGAATCGATGCAGGCGCTCGCGACCATGGCATTCGACGGCAGATTGTTCGAAGCCTATGTCGAAACGCTGAGACCTCTCGCCATCGGCGTGCTCATTTCCGCGATCATCGGCATATCAGTCGGTCTGTGGACCGGTCTGAACGATTGGTTCGACTGGCTGTTCTCGCCCATCTTCATCGTGATGCAAGCCGCGCCACTCGCCGCGCTGATACCGATGCTGGTCATGATCTACGGCATCGGCCTGACCTCCAAGGTCTTTGTCGTGTGCATCATGGCGATGCCGGTGATCGTATTGAATACGGCAGGCGCGGTGCGCAATACACCCTCATCGCTCATAGAGATGGGGCAATCGTTTCAGGCGAGCCGCCGGGAGGTCATCTTGAAGATCATCATTCCGGCAGCTTCACCCGTCATCTTCTCCGGACTTCGTCTGGGAATCTCCGCAGGCTTCATCGGCGCCATCCTCGCGGAACTCAAGATCACGCCGACCGGCGTCGGCGACATCATCACCTTCAGCCGCTCCATCGCCGACTACGCGAGCATGTACGCCGCGATCTTCTCGATCATCGTACTGGCGGTGCTGTTCCTGAATCTGCTGGAAATGCTGGAACGCTATCTCTTCGAGGGGAACGTGCGTGGATATGCCTCAGACTAAGCCGGTAGACACCTCGATACAGATAGCCGTCTCGGCACGCAATGTGTCGAAGAACTACGGCGAAGTCGAAGCGCTCAAGGACCTTTCGCTCGAATTTCCTCGCGGCCAGTTGACGTCCCTGCTGGGGCCGTCAGGGTGCGGCAAGACCACCCTCCTGAAAATCATCGCGGGCTTGTTGAAGCCGACATCCGGCGAGATCGAGATAGACGGAAAGTCGGTGACCGGTCCCGGGCCGGATCGCGCCTTCGTCTTTCAGGATTTCGCCTTGCTGCCGTGGGCCTCTGTGCTCAGGAACGTGGCCTTCGGACTCGAGTTGCGCGGTGTGCCGGTATCGGAACGGCACGACATTGCCGAGAAGTACATCACGGAGGTGGGTCTCGCCGGCTTCGAGAAGAGCTTTCCGCACGAACTGTCGGGCGGCATGCGTCAGCGCGTGGGACTCGCGCGCGCGCTCTCGGTCGACGCGGACGTCTTGCTGATGGACGAGCCGTTCTCGGCGGTTGACGAGCAGACACGACGCAAGTTCCAGGAGGACCTGCTGGCGCTGGTCGCTAACGAGAACAAGACATTCATCTTTGTTACGCATTCGATCGAGGAAGCCGTCTACGTCTCGGATCAGATCGCGATCCTGCTGCCTCGCCCGAGCCGGGTTTCCGAGATCATCCGGCCCACGGGCCTGCGCGAAAAGGATCTACTGACCATCCGGCGCGACCCGGAGTACCTCGATATCGTCGACGATATCTGGGCGTCCTTGCGGGCTTATGTGGAGTAGCCGATGAAGGTCTGCGGAATTCGCCTCCCTGCGATGTCGTCTCTGCTCCTGTGGGGACTTCTCTGGGAGTTGTTTGGCCGTTCGGGCATGTCGTTCTTCGTGCCGCCACTGTCCGACGTTTTCGCGACGCTGTTCGAGATCTTCGGTACAGCGGCGTTCCAGAAGGCCCTGTACGAGACGGCCTATGCGTTTTTCGTCGGCGTCTCCTGTGCCATCGTGATCGGCATACCGACGGGTATTCTCATGGGCAAGAGTCGATTGACCGACGAGTTGCTGCTGCCCTGGGTGAACATCTTCCTGAGCGCACCCCTGACGGCACTGGTGCCCGTGCTCATGGTGCTGTTCGGTTTTGGCATGAAGTCCATCATCATCACGACCACCCTGTTCGCGATCTGGATCATCATTCTGAATGCGCGTGCCGGCGTCATGCAGATCAATCGATCGCTCATCGAGATGGCGACGAGTTTCGGTGCCACCCCCTGGGCGGCCTTCACCAAGATCTACATCTGGGCGGCCCTGCCGGAGATCCTGGGCGGTGTGCGGATCGGCGTCATCCGTGCGGTCAAGGGCGTGATAATCGGACAGCTGTTGATCTCGATCGCAGGGTTCGGAGCCCTGTTCGAGCTCTACTCCGCCAACTTCCTGATGAGCCATTTCTGGGCAGTACTGCTGGTGCTGTTCGCCATGGCATTCGCCCTATCCGAATGGCTTGCGTATCTGGAACGGCGCGTGTCGTACTACGCAGCGAAGCGTTGAGCCCCCAGCCTGTTGACACGCGCCGACCGCGATCGGCCCGGGTGAGAGCAATGCCTGGGCATGCCCCAACTGCTCGCTGAAGAGTCTGCCGATATAAGAACCCGATCGAACGGAACCTCGGTGCGCCCACGGCTGTCATAGGCCGTTCCCGTCCGGTAACTGGTTCTGCACCGACCGTGTGCCTTCCCGATCGTGTCGTCACATCACCCTGACCTTATAATTTCAATAGGTCACATACGCCCTTCTTTCGCTTACCCCCTTCTCTCACTTACTCCAGGAGCATCGCACAACCTCATGATCGCGAACGCAACCCGCTATACCGTCGCCGGACTTCTTATTGCCACCGTCGGTTCCGTCCACGCCGCAGACCTGTCGGCCGTGCCCTCAGGCACCTACAACGCCGATCCGACGCATTCCTACATCACCTTCAGCTACAGCCACCTCGGTCTCTCGAATCCGGTCATAGCCTTCGATGACTTTACCGTCGACATGAACCTTGACAGTGCCGATCCGACCAAGTCGATGATCAGCGTGACGATCGATCCGTCAAGCGTGGTTGCCGGCTCGGACATCTGGCGGGAGCACCTCACCGGTGCAGATTTCTTCGATATCGCCAATCATCCTGACATCACCTTCCAGTCGACGAATGTCGAGGTTGCCGGCGATGGTGCCTATAGGGTCTCCGGCGACATGACGATCAAGGGCGAGACCAAGCCGATGACGCTGACTGTTGCCATCAACGCGGCCATGAATCATCCGATGAGCGGCGACCCGGTCGTTGGCATCGGCGCTTCATCGGAAATTCTGCGATCGGAATTCGGCATGGGCAAGTTCGCGCCTAACGTAAGCGATGAAGTCACGATCAACGTGACCGCCGAGCTGGTCAAGGCGAAGTAGGTTCGCAACTTCAAGGTCGCTCGGTCCGAGGTCGGTCACTCCGAGCCTGGCAAGCGTGGCCGGATCCGGATGTTCAGGCAGGCGGATGCAGGCAGGATTACGCCCGCGTCCGTCGCGTTCCTGCCTTTTCCACTTTGCACTGATTGCCAGGCCCTGAATCCTCTGCATGCGCACCACCTTCCCTCGCTACGACGACATCGCGATTGGTCTTCACTGGCTCATCGCAATCCTGATCCTGGGCCTGCTGGCGGTCGGCAAGTTCATGACGGGGCTCGAGGCAGACGATCCATTGCGCTTCGCCCTCACGCAGTGGCACAAGACATTCGGCATCACCGTGCTGTTGCTCTCGGCGTTGCGTCTCCTTTGGCGAATGGCGCACCGGCCGCCGCCTGACCCGGACTCGATACCTCGCTGGCAGAAGCTTGCCGCCCATGGCACGCACATCGTGTTGTATGTGCTCATGTTCGGTATACCGATCACCGGCTGGATACTCGTGTCGGTCTCACCACTCGACGTGGATACCTTGCTGTTCAACGTCATCCCCTGGCCGCACCTGCCACCCTTCCCCGATCTGCCGAATCGCGAGGCACTGGAACACGATTTCGCCGACTATCACGAACTTGCCGGCAATCTCCTGATCCTGCTTTTGCTTGCTCATGCAGGGGCCGCGCTCAAGCATCACTTCATCGACAAGGATTCGATTCTTGTGCGCATGTTGCCCGACGGTTCAAGGGGTTGGTACGGCAAGCTCGCCGTGTTTGCCGTGCTCGCGAGCGTCGCCGGTGGCGGCCTTGCCTGGGTGGCGAAGTCCGGCAACCAGGCCGCCATCCTTGCCGCAGGCGATAGCGAGGTGAGCTTTCTTGCTGACATCACCGGAGCGGATACGCCCGGCGTCTTCCCGGTCAGCGAAGTGAACGCCTCTATCGACGAAAGTGACCCTGCGGGCAGCGTAATCGAAGCACGGGTCGAAACCGGCGGCGTGACCAGCGAGAATTCGCAGATGGCGGCCTCCCTGCCGAATGCGGACTGGTTCGACTCGGCAACGCATCCGGAAGCGAGCTTCGTCTCGACCACCATCGAGCGGCGCAACGACGCGACTCTCGACGTTCAAGGCACACTGACCATCAAGGGACAGGCCGTCGACGTCGGTTTTCCGATGACGTTGACAGACGAGGCAGACAAACAGGTAGCGCGTGGCGAATTCACGGTCGATCGCCGGGACTTCAACCTCGGGCTCGACAGTCAGGCGACCGACGAATACGTCGGTTTTCCGGTCGTCATCCGATTTCGCTTCGACATGGCCGCAGTGGGTAGCTGACGGGCGCATTCGATATGCAGCCGGTAATGGCAGGCTGGTAGACTTTTGCGCGTCTACCGCCACCCCGGAAAGCGCCGTTCATGCCGATCCGCAAGATTCTCGTCGCCAACCGCTCCGAGATCGCCATACGGGTGTTCCGCGCTGCCAATGAACTCGGCATCGGCACCGTTGCCATCTGGTCAGAGGAAGACAAGCTGGCCCTGCACCGCTTCAAGGCTGATGAAGCCTACAAGATCGGTCGCGGACCGCACCTGGAGCGAAACCTGGGCCCGATCGAAGCCTACCTTTCGATCGACGAGGTGCTGCGCGTTGCCAGGGAATCCGGCGCTGATGCCATCCACCCGGGCTACGGCTTGCTCTCGGAGAGCCCGGAATTCGTCGATGCCTGCGACGCGGCCGGCGTGACCTTCATCGGTCCGCGGGCCGACACCATGCGGCGGCTCGGCAACAAGGTCGCCGCGCGCAATCTTGCGGTCGAGGCCGGTGTGCCGGTCGTGCCGGCAACGGAGCCCTTGCCCGAAGACTCCGCGACGATCCGCTCGATGGCGGCCGAGATCGGCTATCCGATCATGCTCAAGGCCTCCTGGGGCGGCGGCGGCCGGGGCATGCGCACCATTCGCAGCGAAGAGGATCTCGATCGCGAGGCAGATGAGGCGCGCCGTGAAGCGCGAGCGGCCTTCGGCAAAGACGAGATCTATCTAGAAAAGCTGGTCGAACGCGCTCGACACGTGGAAGCGCAGATTCTCGGCGATACCCATGGTAATGCCGTGCACCTGTTCGAACGCGACTGTACGGTGCAGCGCCGAAACCAGAAGGTCGTCGAGCGGGCGCCCGCGCCGTACCTCAACGACGCACAACGGGCCGAGCTCTCGGGCTATGCGCTGAAGATCGCCAACACGACCGGCTACGTGGGCGCAGGCACGGTCGAGTTCCTGATGGACATGGACACGAACGCGTTTTACTTCATCGAAGTGAACCCGCGTGTTCAGGTCGAGCACACGGTGACCGAAGAGGTTACCGGCATCGACATCATCAAGGCGCAGATACATCTTGTCGACGGCGCGGTCATCGGTACGTCCGAGTCGGGTGTACCGGCGCAGGAAGACATTCGCCTCAACGGGCACGCGATGCAGTGCCGCATCACCACCGAAGACCCGGAGCAGAACTTCGTGCCGGACTATGGGCGTATCACGGCCTATCGGGGCGCGGCGGGGTTCGGTATCCGGCTCGACGGCGGCACCGCCTACTCCGGCGCCGTCATCAATCGCTTCTACGATCCGCTGCTGGAGAAAGTCACCGCCTGGGCGCCAACGCCCGGGGAAACCATTCGGCGCATGGACCGGGCGCTTCGGGAATTCCGTATCAGAGGGGTCGCGACGAACCTGACGTTCCTCGAGAACATCATCGCGCATCCGAATTTTCTGGACAGTAGCTACACCACGCGCTTCATCGATACCACGCCGGAACTCTTCGAGCAGGTCTCCCGCAAGGACCGCGCAACCAAGCTCTTGCATTACATCGCCGATGTGACGGTCAACGGACATCCCGAAACCCGTGAACGCGTCCGTCCACGGACGGACTCCAATGCGCCCCGCCCACCCCGGATGGACACACCCGTGCCGGACGGGCATCGACAGCGACTGGAGCGCGATGGCGCGGCCGCTTTCGCCACGTGGATGCGTGAGGAGAAGCGCGTTCTGGTCACCGACACGACCATGCGCGATGCGCACCAGTCACTGCTCGCGACACGGGTGCGCACGATCGACATTGCCAATGTGGCAGGGGCTTACGCACGCGCACTACCGGAACTCCTGTCTCTCGAATGCTGGGGCGGTGCGACGTTCGACGTCAGCATGCGCTTTCTGACCGAAGACCCCTGGGAGCGCTTGCAACTGGTTCGCGAGAAAGCGCCGAACATGCTGCTGCAGATGCTGGTACGCGGCGCCAACGGCGTGGGCTATGAGAATTATCCCGACAACGCCGTCAAGTATTTCATTCAACAGGCCGCAGCGAACGGCGTCGACCTGTTCCGCGTCTTCGACTGCTTCAACTGGATCGACAACATGCGTGTCTCGATGGACACCGTGCTCGAGGAAGGCAAGCTCTGCGAGGCCGCAATCTGCTACACCGGAGACATGCTCGACGCCAGTCGATCGAAATACAACCTTGGCTACTATCTGAATCTCGCTCGGGAAATCGAGAAGGCCGGTGCGCACATTCTCTGCATCAAGGACATGGGCGGCCTCATGAAACCGGCCGCTGCGCGGCAACTGTTCTCGACCTTGCGTGACGAGATAGCCCTGCCGGTTCACTTCCATACCCACGATACGTCGGGCATCAGTGCAGCTACGGTACTGGCCGCGATCGACGCCGGTGTCGACGCGGTGGACGCGGCCATGGACGCCTTCTCCGGCGGAACATCGCAGCCCTGTCTCGGTTCCATCGTCGCCGCGCTGTCCGACAGTGAACGCGATCCGTCGCTTGATCGTGATGCCATCGAACAACTCAGTTTCTACTGGGAGGCGGTGCGCAACCAGTACGCGGCCTTCGAGAGCGATGTCAAGGCACCGGCATCGGAGGTCTACCTGCACGAGATGCCCGGCGGGCAGTTCACCAACCTCAAGGAACAAGCACGCTCACTCGGCCTCGAATCACGCTGGCACGAGGTCGCGCGCGCCTACGCCGATGTGAACGCGCTGTTCGGTGACATCGTCAAGGTCACACCCTCTTCCAAGGTTGTCGGCGACATGGCGCTGATGATGCTCAGCCAGGAGCTGACCATCGAGGATGTTGCCGATCCGGATCACGACATATCCTTCCCGGAATCAGTCGTGTCGATGATGCGCTGCGAGCTGAGTCGGCCCGCGGACGGTTTCCCGAAGGCGATCCAGTCCAAGGTACTCAAGGGCGAGGCGCCGATCGACGGACGCGCGGGCGCGCTGATGGCCGCGCGCGACCTGGCGGCCGACCGCGTCACGCTCGCCGAGAATCTTGGCCGTGACGTGAGCGAAACCGAGCTTGCCTCGTGGTTGATGTATCCCAAGGTCTTCACCGACTTCTGTGCCGCGCAGATCACCTACGGGCCGACGAGCGTGCTGCCGACGCCTGTCTATTTCTATGGCCTGACGGCAGGCCAGGAGATATTCGTCGAAATCGAAAAGGGCAAGACACTGGTCATCCGCTGCCTCGCCATCGGCGACACCAACGATCGCGGCATGGTGCGCGTGTTCTTCGAACTCAACGGTCAGCCTCGATCGATCGCCGTTCCCGACCGGATCCATGGCGCCGCGGACGCAAGCTTGCGACCCAAGGCCGGCGCCGACAATCCGCTCGAAGTGGGTGCGCCGATGCCTGGTGTCATTTCCGGCATCAACGTCGAAGCGGGACAGACCATCGAGGCAGGTGACGTCCTGCTGTCGATAGAGGCCATGAAGATGGAGAGCGCCTTGCACGCCGAGTCGGCTGGCGTGGTGCGGGAAATCCTGGTCAAGGCGGGCGATCAGATAGATGCCAAGGATCTGCTGGTCCGCCTGAGCGAGCCCCCCGGGTAAACGGCAGCGCGGTGCCCGTGCGTCCGGAATGGTGAAGCTGCGACCTTATCGACCGCATCGACCTGCAGACCGGTCTACACTGCGCGCGTAGCAGGTAACAACCGCATGGATAGCCCAGGAGTCTTTCCGGGTACCCCTCGTTCCGGAGCAAGGAATTGAACGATCTAACGCCACTCGATACCAGCTGGCTGCTCATCTGCGCCTTTCTCGTCACCACGATGCAGATCGGCTTCTGCGCGCTCGAGTCCGGTCTGGTTCGTCAAAAGAATTCCATCAACGTTGCCTTCAAGAACCTGATGGACTTCGTTGTCGCGGGCCTGGTGTTCTGGCTGATCGGTTACGGTCTGATGTTTGGCGCGGGCAGCGCCAATGGCCTTCTGGGTACCGATCTCTTCCTCCGTTCGCACGCCGACGGCAACGCCGCCTTCTTCGTGTATCAGATGGTGTTCTGCAGTGTGGCCGCGACCATCGTCGGTGGTGCGCTGGCAGAGCGGACGAAACTTACCAGCTACCTGCTCATCAGCGCACTCGTGGCGGCCCTGTTCTATCCACTCATGGGCCACTGGGCCTGGGGTGGAACACTTGAAAATGGCGCGCCCGGCTGGCTCGCCGCACGCGGCTTTGTCGACTTCGCCGGCGCGACCGTCGTTCACGGTACCGGCGGCTGGCTGGCGCTCGCGGCCGTCATCGTCATCGGCCCGCGCATCGGTCGCTTCGACACTGACAAGCCCTTGCTCGGCAGTAACTATACCGTCGCCACCATCGGCGTGCTGGTGCTCTGGTTCGGCTGGTTCGGCTTCAACGGCGGCAGCAACTATCGCTTCGACGACAATGTCGCGAGCATCATCGTCAACACGTCCCTGTCGGCAGCAGCAGGCGCGCTGACTCTGCTATCTTTTGCCTATGCCAGAAAGCGCAAGCCTGACGTTGCTGCTTCACTCAACGGTACCGTCGCCGGTCTGGTCGGCGTAACCGCAGGATGCCATCTTTATGAAACGACCGATGCCATTGCCGTCGGCGTCATTTGTGCCACCGCCTGCGGTCTTGCGATGCGGCTCCTGGTACGCCTTCGCATCGACGATGTCATCGGTGCCTGGCCCGCACATGCAGTTGCAGGCGGTGTCGGCACATTACTCGTGGCGCTCCTTGGCGAAACGTCGGGCTTCCCGCTCGAGCACGGTCGCATCGAACAATTGCTGGTGCAGGCAACGGGCGTGGCTACGGTTGCGGTCTGGGGCTTCGGTGGCGGATTCGTCGTGCTCTGGCTGCTGAATCGCTTCATCCCGCTGCGTGTCTCGGCCGAAGATGAAGTCGCCGGCCTCAACGTCGCGGAACACGGCGCTTCGACAGACCTCCTCGAACTCCTCGGCGAAATGAACTCGCAAGGCCAGGATGGCGATTTCACAGCGCCTGTGGCAGTCGAGCCCCATACCGAAGTCGGACAGATCGCGAACGAGTACAACCGGGTTCTGGAACGTGTCCGCATCGAGATCGAGACGCGCGAAGAAGCCTATCGTCAGCTGGAGGAAGCGAGCGAGTTCCGCTTCATCTTCGAGAACACCCATGAGGGCATCGTGCAGTTTGCCCGCGACGGGCAGGTGCTGAAGGCGAACCCCGCTGCAGCCGCGCTGCTCGGATTCGCGTCAGACGCTGATCTGGTGCAACGCGCTGGCCGCTGGCTCGCTCGGCTCGACAACATCGACCGGATCAATCACGTCAAGACCTTGAAGACCCTCGAAGCGCGTGGCGTGGCGCGGGACATCGAACTCACCTTTACCCGTCAGGTCGACGGGCGCACCGCCTACGTACAACTCGACCTACGGCGTGTCACCGGGCGCGACGGTGCACCGACGACCGTCATCGGTTCGATCATCGATATCAGTGAGCGCAAGGCCAACGATCGGCTGCGCGTCGAACGCGACGCGGCGACCGCAGCAAGCCACGCGAAGAGCGAGTTTCTCGCCAACATGAGCCACGAGATTCGCACCCCGTTGAACGGCGTGACCGGCATGCTCGAGTTGCTCGGTCGTACCGAGCTGGACGGCCGACAGCAGCGCTTCGTCAATATTGCCGGTACCTCGGCCAATGCGCTGTTGAGTGTCATCAACGACATCCTCGACGTCTCCAAGATCGAAGCCGGCAAGCTCGAACTCGAACGCACCGCGTTCACGTTGCCAGAGCTTCTTGCCGATGTGGTCGACATGTTCGCACCGCAGGCTGCTACCAAAGGCATCGAGCTCGCGAGCATCGTGCCGGGTTCCATTCCGGCACGGGTCATCGGCGATCCGGAGCGGCTTCGACAGGTGTTGGTCAACCTCCTCGGCAACGCCATCAAGTTCACCGAAAAGGGCGCAGTCACGCTGCGTTGCAGCACCACGCGACTGGGCCGGGACGAAGCCGCCTTCCGAATCGATGTCGAGGACAGCGGCCCTGGCATACCGCCCAATGAGCTCGATCGGCTGTTCCAGCCGTTCACACAGGCCGACAGCTCGACCACACGCAAGCACGGTGGGACCGGCCTGGGGCTTACCATCACGCGCCAGCTGGTCGGACTGATGGGCGGCGACATCACGGTCGAGAGTGAACCCGGGCAAGGCACGACATTCCACGTCGATGTTCCCCTGCCATTGGCCGAGCCCATCGACCCGGCACCCAACGGCCGTGGCCGCAGTCGGGCTGAAGTAGCGGGTCGAGAGGGCCTCAAGGTCCTCGCCGTCGACGATCACGCCGTCAATCTCGAACTGCTCAAGGGCTTGCTCGAACCCGAAGGCTTCGACGTCGGCTGTGTCGGCGGCGCCGAGTCGGCGATGAGCGAGCTGGCGCGCGCGCATACCGAGGGCAAGCCGTATCGCCTGGTTCTGCTGGACTTCCAGATGCCGGGAGTCGACGGCGAGCAACTGGCGCGCACCATTCGCGCCGACGCACGTTACAAGGACCTGTTGCTGGTCATGCTGACATCGATTGACCAGGCCATCCCGGCACCCGAGCGAGCCCGCTTGCGCATCCTCGCGAGCATCACCAAGCCGCTGCGTCGTAGCCGCCTGTTCGACGCCATCGACGAGGCGCTCGGCAATTCACGCACCGATACCACCGGCCCCAGGCTGACCTCGCCAAGCCTGACCTCGCCCGGGCTGACTTCCCCTGACCTGACCTCCAAGGGCGCATCCGACCGGCGCCTCGCAACGCCTTCGGCGACCACGACGTCCAGTACGACGCCGCCCGTAGCGAACAATTCGCCGACCACGATCGATGCGGACAAAGCACCTGGGTCGACCACAACTACGCCACATGGCTCGACGTCAGAGACGACGCAAGACGGGGCGGAAGCCGACCATGCGGGAACTTCCGAAGCACTGGACGATACGCATGACGAGACTCGGGATGTCGATGCCGGGAGCGTTGACGAGACAGCTTCAGAGACTGACCAGGGGGGCAGTGATCAGGCCGGTGGCACCGCGGAAGCGGCCCTCGATAGCGAGCGCTCGCTCAATATTCTGGTTGTCGAAGACAACCCGGTGAACCAGATGGTTACCGAGGAACTGCTGCTCGCGGCGGGGCACGTCGTCATGGTTGCCGACAACGGCGCCGAGGCGCTCGACCATATCGAATCGGCAGGCGACATCGAGATGGTGCTGATGGACTGCCAGATGCCGGTCATGGATGGTTTCGAAGCCACCCGCAAACTTCGCGCGATAGAAGCGAAGTCGGGACGCCCGAGGCTACCCGTCATTGCCGTCACGGCCAACGCGATCAAGGGCGATCGGGAGCGTTGCATCGAAGCCGGAATGGACGACTACGTCAGCAAGCCGATCGACGTGAAACTGCTCGAGGCCGCCATCCGCAAGTATTCGCAGCCACCACCAGCGGACGAGTAGCGGTCGAGTGGTGCTTCGCGATGCACGGTGAGACGCACCTTGGTCTTAGGAATCGTCTCTGCCGGTTCACCACCGTTTGCCCGGCGAAGGTCTGCCTGGCTCAGGGCTCAGGGCTCAGGGCTCAGGGCTCAGGGCTCAGGGCTCAGGTCTCAGGTCTACCGGGCTCAGGTCCGCCCGACTCAGGCCTGCCTGGTTCGCGAGCCGGCGTCGGTGCTCGCCACGAGCCTGAGCTCGGTGTCGGTATCGGGGGTATTGCCGTCAGCAAAGCTCTTCGCGTTTTCGCACTCCTCACGTTCGCGTGAGGCGTCGCCAATACTCACCAACGCAAGAGCAAGTCGAGCGAGCGGATCCTCTCGCCAGGCCGGTTCGTTGTCGAAGAATTTCGGCCCGTAGGTCGTCAAGATGTCGTCGTAATCAAGTCCACTCGATGCGATGCCACGTTTCCTGTAGTTCTCCGAGAGACGCTCCAGAGCGGCGTCGAGTGTGGGGAGCAAGGTCAACGCTCGTCGATAACGATGCTCATCGAAGTCGAATGTATTATCCAGCTTGGCGGCCGCGCGAACGCCCAACCCGGACAGCTTCGTGATCGTCGCCTCGTCCATGTTCACGTGCAGGCCACCCTCCTTGTCAGGATCGAGCCGAATCTCGACAATACGTTCGGCATAACCGGTCACCTGACTCTGCAGGGTGTCCTGCCAGTCCTTCGCGGTGGTGACAATGGAGGCGAGAAAGCCCGTGATACCACTCGCCGGATAGACCGGTGCATCGAGCGTCGACGGCGGCTCGACCGGCAGATCGACGCGCGAAGCCTCGTCGCTACCGTGGCGCGCAGCATCGAGACGTGCGAAGGCGATGCCGAAGGTGGGTCGCGACGGCAGCAAGGCGTCGAAGAAATGGATCGGGAAATTGCTGGATATTCCCCCGTCCGAAAACAGGCACCTTCGCCATGGATATCGTCCTTCAGCGTCCGCAGGCAAGCCATGATCCTGTCGATACAGCGGCACCGCGCTGACCAGCCCGGGAAAACTCAGACTCAGGCGCGCCAACAGGACCAACGGCATGTCGCTGCCATCGGGCAAGGTCCACAAGTCATCTGGTAAGGCATCGTCTGCATGGTCGATCTTATTGCCCTTGTCGACCAGATGATCGAGTACTGCGGCAGGCAGGAGTCTCCGGACTTCCGCGACGCTGAAGGCATGCGCACCAGCTTGTAACGGCAGTCTCCACGGGCGGCGTGAAGAGAGATCCGTGGTCACGCTCGCGACGTAGATATCGCACTGGGCAAGGTCGCCGACCGTCAGTGGCGCATCATGTGTCCGCGCCGGATCCCGGGGCCCGGCAACCGACTCGATGTGCTCGTGCACCCAGTCGGTAAACGCACGCTGGCCCTCTCGCCTGCCACGCCTGGTTGTCAGTCCCGTACACAGGCCGAAATCGTTGGAGACGAGGTTCTTGCCGACCAGCCTCCCGATGCGCATTGCCAGGATGATCGCGGGAATGAGCAAGGCAAGCAGCACACCCAGCAGTCCGAGAGCCCATGAGCCACGGCTCAAGGCCGTGCCGGCGATCAATACGCCCGGCAACGCGGTCAGGATCAAGAGCAACGCGAAGGTCTTGATGACGGCAATCAATCCCGCCTGGAAACGAGATTCGCCGGTTCGCGTTGTCGCCACTGCCAGCAATACCTCGTACAGCGGCTGCAACGCAGGTTCAGGCTGGAAGAGCGCTTCGAGATCGCTCCCCAGCTCCGGGGCGAGCGCCTCGAGAGCATCAAAGCCCGCTCTATCGGATGCGCCTTCACTACGTTGCCGTCGGTACTCGGCGGCTCCGGCCAGCACGGCAGCAATGGCACCCGCCGAAGTACCGCCGATGTTCCTGAATCGGAAACGCTTTGCCAGACGCGCTACTGCTCCGGGATATGCGACGCCCGACGTCACGCCACCTTTCATGATCAGGTCACACTCGTCCATGCCCACCTCGCAGAAAACCTGGAAATCGTCTCGAGCATGCGCCAATACAGGACCGCTGTGAAAGCCCTGCTGACCGTGCTTTAGTCGAAGCCGCCTGGATGGACATCAGCACAGCCGTGCATCAGCGAGCCGTCGTGACCCGGAGACCATGCTCGCGCGCCGCTTCGGAAAGCCAACCTGCCATGTACCTCGCGAAGCTGCGACGGACAATCAGCTCGTACTTGCCCGTGTCGAGGTGACTGATGGTTGCCGTCGCCTTGGCAAAGATCGTGCTCGCCGTGCGGCTCGGCGGAAACACGCGTGGGTGCACATCGAGCGAGGTACTCTTGGCAAGGACCGTCCGCGCAGCAGGACCGGACAGTTCCAGCAGGGCGAACCCTCCCGAAACATCACTGCAGGCGAGACCTGCCGTTGCGCTCTGCGCAAGCCTTGCAGACACGTCGGCCAACGCCGTCAACGGGCAGGAAAACAGGAACTCATCGGGTGACAGCCAACGAAGTCGCGCCTGCGATGAGGCGGTGAAAGACAAGCGCGCCGGTAGGTCGAGCCCGAGCGTCGACCGGATCATCGGCCCCATGCCGTTCGCATCCGGATCACAGCGTAGCGTGAGCAGTCCCGGTACGCCTGCGAGGTGGATGTGTACATCCGCCTGCCGAGTACCTGTGCTTGCACTTGATTCTCGATCAAGGTCGACGTCGAAATCGGCAACCGCAAGGGCGGCTCCGGGAAGTGGCGAGGAAAGACTGTTCATGACTTCTGCCGACTCCCCTCAGGATCGATCCACACGATATCCGTCACGATCGCCTCGACGGTACGACCGTCAGCCAGCGGAAAGAACACGGACTCACCCTTGCGTGACAGGCCACCCTTGATGACCCCGAGTGCTATCGAACGCCCCAGATTTGCACTGTAGTAGCTCGACGTCACATGGCCGACCATGGTCATCGGTATCTGCTCGGTCGGATCGGCTACGGCCTGCGCACCTTCGGGGAGCACGACGCTGCCATCGACTGTCCTGAGTCCGACGAACTCCTTGCGACCTTCACGCAGGCAATCAGCCCGCTGCATGCCACGTTGCCCCAGAAAACTGAAGGGCTTGCCATCATTGACTGCCCAGCCGTGATCCATGTCACGGGGAGTCATCGAACCGTCGGTGTCCTGCCCGACAATCAGGTAGCCCTTCTCGGCGCGCAGCACGTGCATGGTCTCGGTGCCATAGGGCGTCAGGTCAAACGCCGCGCCGCGACTGAAGATCGCCTCCCAGACATGCAGCGCATGATAGGCGGGCACATTGACTTCAAAGCTGAGCTCACCGGTGAAGGAAATGCGGAAGATGCGCGCGGGAACCCCCGCGACACTCCCCTCACGCCATTCCATGAAACCGAAATTCCCGGCCGCGAGATCGATGTCGGTCAACGGCTCGAGCAAGGCACGCGCCTGCGGACCGGCAACCGCCATCGTCGCCCAGTGATCGGTGACACTCGTGACGTGTACGTCCAGTTCCGGCCATTCAGTCTCAAGCCAGAGTTCCAGCCAGCCGAGCACCCGCGCGGCACCACCGCTGGTCGTCGTCATGTGGAAATGATTCTCGGCAAGGCAGGCGGTAACACCGTCGTCCATGATCATGCCGTCCTCACCGCACATCAGACCGTAGCGGCAGCGACCCGGCATGAGCTTCGACCAGGCGTTCGTGTAGACGCGGTTCAGGAGCTCACGTGCATCTGCTCCCTGAATGTCGATCTTGCCGAGCGTCGACGCGTCGAGTATGCCGCAGCCATTGCGCACAGCTCGCTGCTCACGCGCAATTGCCTCCGGCATCGATTCACCTGACCGCGGGTAGTACCAGGGCCGCTTCCACTGACCAACGTCTTCGAAGACTGCGCCGCTCTCCTCGTGCCATGCCTGCATTGGAGTATGGCGTTCCGGATCGAACAGTGCATCGACATTCGCGCCGGCTACCGTTCCGAACGCCACTGGCGTGTAGTTCGGACGAAACACCGTCGTGCCGACCTCCGGAATTCTCCGGCCCAGGGCCCTGGCCACGATCGCGAGTCCGTTGACATTGCCCGTCTTGCCCTGATCCGTGCCGAAGCCGAGCGCGGTATAGCGCTTGACGTGTTCGATCGATTCGAAACCCTCGCGCACGCTCATCTCGATGGCAGCAGCCGTCACATCGTTCTGAAAGTCTACAAATTGCCTGGGTGCCCGGCTTGTGGGCTTTGGATGAGGGCAGATGAAGAGCGCGAGCGGCGGTGCCGTGTCTGCCGGGCTGTCAGCCTTGGCCGATTCCGTCTTGCGTCCGGCGATGGCATCGCGGCCGCTAGCGAGGCAGTTACCCAGTGAGACTTCACCTGCGACGCTACCGACCGCCACCAGGTTTTCACGGCTCTCACCCGGCACGAAGCCGAGAACGTCTTCGCGCCAGACCGGTCGGCCACCGGTATGGCACGACAGGTGAACCGCCGGGCTCCAGCCGCCGCTCGAGGCAATCGTGTCGCAGGACAAGCGGCGCGACGCGCCGATGACGAAAGACGCGGCCGTGTCGACCGGTGCCACCAGTGCCGCTCGCACGCGACGACTGCCTAGCGCTTCACAGACGACCGAGCCGGTAATCACTTTCAGCCCGAGGCTTTCGGCACGTGCCAGTACACCCTGCCCGGGCTCCCCTCGCGCATCGACGATGGCAACGACTTCCCGTCCGGATTCATGCCAGTCGAACGCACACTGATAACCGCCATCGTTACCGGTGGCAACGACCAGCGCCGAACCGGGAACCACGGCGAAACGACGAATGTAGTGCGATACCGAAGAGGCGGTCATGCAACCCGGCAGGTCATTGTTGGCAAAGACCAGCGGTCGCTCGTGTGCGCCACTGGCGAGCACGACCGACGCGGCTCGGACACGATGCATGCGTTGACGTGTTGCCGCGACCGCAGCGGCATGCAAGGCATGGTCGCCGCGCCGTTCACGTATCGTCACGAAGCCATGATCGTGGTAACCGAAGGCTGTCGAGCGCGGCAAGAGCGTTACATCGTCCTGGCTCGCGAGTTCCGCAACGACACCGGCGACCCAATCCATCGGTGTCTGACCGTCGATCGTCTCGTCTGCCTGCAGGAGCGATCCACCGAACTCGGCACGTTCGTCGACGAGCATGACGCGAAGCCCTTTTGCGGCCGCCGCGTGCGTCGCCGCAAGGCCGGCTGGCCCACCTCCGACCACGAGTACGTCGACATGGTGATTGACATGGTCGTAGGCATCAGGGTCGACCGCTTCAGGTGCGCGCCCCAGGCCCGCTGCCTTGCGGATGAACCGCTCGTAGGTTTCCCAACGCGACCTCGGGAACATGAAGGTCTTGTAGTAGAAGCCTGGCGTCATCAGATGCCCGGCCAGCTTGCCGACCAGTCCCATGATGTCGAATTCTGCACTCGGCCAACCGTTTACCGGCTCGGCCACGAGCCCGTCGTAGAGACACTGCTCGGTTGCCTTGATGTTCGGTACGGTCGACGCGGCCTCTTTGCCAATCCGAGTGCCGACTTGCATTATGGCATTGGGCTCTTCAACACCGGCGCACATGATTCCGCGCGGTCGCCCGTACTTGAAGCTTCGGCCAACGATGTCGATACCATTGGCGAGAAGCGCCGATGCCAGCGTATCGCCAGCGAAACCACTCAGTGGACGACCAGCAAACGTGAAATTACAAGGCTGACTACGGTCGATTCGCCCACCCGCAGAGAGCCGGTTGTATTGCCGCACTCCCAAGGGGCTTGATCGGGAATGTGATCGGGGATTCGACCGACTCACGAGTCGTGCTCCGGGTCGAAGCTCTCACCGACACGGTAGGTACCCAGAATCTCGTAGCTTGCCGTGTCGCGGGCGATATTGAAGTGCTTGCGACAACCGGCCGCGTGCACCCAGAGTTCACGGTGCAGCCCCCGCGGGTTGTCCCGAAAGTACAGATAGTCTCCCCATTGCGCATCGCTGCAGGCGGCTGGATCGGTGGGGCGCAGGATGTGCGCCTGGCCGGCGGCATGAAATTCTTCTTCGGCACGCGATTCATCACAATACGGACAGTGGATGAGGAACATCAGTGGGCTACTCCAGCTGCGCCGTGCTCGTCGATCAACGCACCGCTTGCGAAACGCTCGAGATCGAACGGGCGCGTCAGATCATTCGCCTGCCCCGTCGCGAGCATGTCGGCGAACACGTGGCCAGAACCCGGGGTCGCCTTGAAGCCGCCTGAGCCCCAGCCACAATTGAAGAAGAGGTTCTCGACCGGTGTCTTCGAGATGATCGGGCAGGCATCGGGCGTGGTATCGACGATGCCACCCCATTGCCGATTCATGTGCACCCGGCTGACGAAGGGAAACAGTTCGACGATGGCCTGCATGGTGTGCTCGATGACCGGGAATGAGCCGCGTTGGCCGTAGCCCACGTAGCCATCGATACCCGCACCGATCACCAGATCGCCCTTGTCGGACTGCGACATGTAGCCATGCACGGCATTCGACATGACGACGGTATCGAGGATGGGTTTTATCGGCTCCGACACATAGGCCTGCAGAGGATGCGATTCGATCGGCAGGCGAAAGCCCGCCATGCCGGCCAGCACGCCGGAGTTGCCCGCGGTCACACAACCGATTCGACCGGCGTCGATGCGTCCGTGCTGGCGGGTCTCGACGCCAACGGCAACTCCCTGTTCGACGAGCACGTCGGTGACTTCGCACTGCTGGATGATGTCGACTCCCAATGCATCCGCCCCGCGTGCATAACCCCAGGCAACGGCATCGTGGCGGGCGACGCCGGCACGCGGCTGCCACGACGCGCCAAGGACCGGATAACGGCGATTCTTGCCGACATCGAGGAGCGGACAGTGTCGCTTGCACTCTGCGGCGTCGATGACCCGGCCATCGATACCGTTCAATCGATTGGCATTGACCCGTCGCTCGATGTCACGCATGTCCTGCAGGTTGTGGCCGAGATTCATGACGCCACGCTGGCTGAACATGACGTTGTAGTTGAGTTCCTGACTGAGCCCTTCCCACAACTTCATGGCGTGTTCATACAGGTGTGCGGCTTCATCCCAGAGATAGTTGGAGCGCACGATGGTGGTGTTGCGCCCGGTATTGCCGCCGCCGAGCCAGCCCTTCTCGATAACCGCGACCGCAAGTTGCGGCTGAACTTTCGCCAGGTAGTAGGCGCTTGCCAGGCCATGCCCACCGGCGCCCACGATCACTACGTCGTAGCAGGACCGGGGCTTTGCACTCCGCCACATGCGGGGCCAATGCTCCTGATGCCGAAGTGCCTCCCTGACGAGGCCGAATGCCGAGTAGCGCTTCATGTCGTGCAGTGATTCCCGGGGAACGGATCTGATTCTGCGAGGTGTGGTCAACACATCGGTGAACGCTTCGTGGTGCTGGCGTTCAGGCAACTGGACCGACGACATTGTGCGCCGAGCCGCAAACAGGAACTCGACATCAAGCGCCTGTTTCTTGTCAATTTGCGACTTAAAGGTGAATATGCGACAACCGCACTCGTTTGCGTCTTCGACTGTACCGTGCACCCGGAAGATCGTGCCTCGCTCGGGAGGCGGTTTCCGAAGCTTCGTATTCGTCGTCGCGCCGTGGTGGTTGATCGGAACCGGTTCTCGGCCGCCGGTCCCGGCAGCGCGCTCGAACTGATGCTGGCATTGATCACGCGCCGTGACGACCCGGCGACCTCCCGTGCGGTGCGCGACATCCTGGTGGCCGTTGCTCAGGGAAACGGCGATGCAGCCTTTGCCGAGGACGACGAACGCTCGCTGCCTCCGGCACTGTCCTCGGCACTCGAGCTCATGCGCAACAACCTCGATGAACCCTTGTCGCGCAAAGATCTCGCCTTTCATGTCGGGCTGTCAGCACGCTCGTTCGAACGCTTGTTCAATCACGGCCTCGGCGTGAGTCCGGCCCGGCACTATCTCGATCTGAGGCTGCAGCGAGCGGCAGAACGCCTCAACGCTGGCGGGCGCAGCATTGCCGAAGTGGCAGATGCCTGCGGGTTCGCCGACACAGCGCCCTTCAGTCGCTCCTTTGCCCGACATTTCGGGTTCTCGCCACGTACCTGGCGAAGACGTGCCCGAAATCAGCGGGTCCGATAGCTTGCCAACACCAGTCCGGTACCGATGAGGCAGGCCAGACCCATGGCCACGTAGCCTGCGGTTCCCACAGACTCGAACAGGACACCCGACAAGGCGGTGGCGACCGCCATCGCACCCGCACCGAAGGTCGCACCCAGTGAGTGACCGCGAGCGGCGTCGATCTCCGCCACATGTCGCGAGATGAAGGTTGCCGTCGCGACATACATCAAGCCGAAAGTCAGTGCGTGCAGACACTGAGCGGCAATGAGCAGCGGCAACGCCGTCGTGGTCGCCGTCACCGCCCAGCGGACGACTCCGGCAGCGCCCGCAACCATCAGACAGGCGCGGGCGGAGTAGCGCGAACCGATCGATGCGAACGCCCACATCAACGCGATCTCGGCAATGACACCGACGCTCCAGAGGACGCTGCCGAGCGTCTCGCCGATGCCTGCCTGCGTCCAGACGAGCAGACCGAATGTGTAGAAGAATGCATGTGACGCATTGATGAGTGCGGCACCACCGAGCGTCAGCAGGATTTGCGGTCTGTACAGCGAAGTCGCGGCAGGCGAAGGCGCCATGGGCGATGGTGCGGCCGCCGTCCGGCCGGCACCGGAAGTGGGCTGCTCCAGCGCATCGAGAAGAATTTCCGCTTCGTTCGGGACGACCGGCAAGCCGCGCGCCGTGACCAGGCGCAAGACACTTCCACCGATCAGCACCGCCAGGAATGCTCGAATGCCGAGCTGTTCGTAGAGCAGGCCGGCGAGCAGGATCGCGATGACGAAGCCGACCGAGCCGAACAGACGCAGACGCGCCCAGTCGGTGCCTTGACGGCGAGCCACACCCAGTGCGAGCGCGTCGGTCGCAGGCATCAACGCGTGCATCAAGAGACCGGCCAGGGTCCAGAGCACGAGAATCGATGCGGTCGTGCCGGCAAGGAGCATGAGCACGTGCAGCCCGAGCACGCTGACGTTCAGGATGACGAGGCCGCGGCGACGATCCCCGAGCCTGTCGAGCAGGCGGCCGATGGCGACCGTCGTCAGGATCATGACCAGCGAGGGCGCAGCGACGATGATGCCGATCATGCCGGGAGAAACGGCCCGTGCGTCGAGCCACAGCACGAGAAAAGGTGCAATGCTGCCGATCGCCGCGAAGGAACAGGCATAGTAGAGGGCGACGCGGCGCTCGGCAGAGCGTGTCAACATGAGGGTAGGAGCATGAGCGGGTACACGACATGAACTTGTTGATCATCGGCGCCGCCGGCATGCTGGGCCGTCGCCTGGGCGAACAGCTGGCCAATGAGGGAGCACTGGGTGGCAAGGAGATCATGCGCCTTGCACTGTCGGATGTCGTTGCGCCGACCGTACCAACGGCCTGGAAGGGAGCAGCCAGCGCCGACATCGCCGATCTGTCGGCGCCGGGGGTTGCTGCACGACTGGTCGCGCAGCGACCGGACGTCATCTTTCATCTGGCCGCCGTCGTGTCAGGCGAAGCCGAACAGGACTTCGACAAGGGATATCGCATCAACCTGGATGGCACGCGCGAATTGTTCGAAGCCATCCGCCAGGTGGGTGACGACTACTGCCCGCGCGTCGTTTTCAGTTCGTCCATTGCGGTCTTCGGCGCGCCGTTCCCGACCGAGGTGGCCGATGACTTTCACACCACGCCAATGACCAGCTACGGTACACAGAAGGCCATGGGCGAATTGCTGCTTGCCGATTACACCCGTCGAGGCCACTTCGACGGCGTCGGGCTCAGGCTGCCAACGGTCTGCATACGACCGGGCAAGCCGAACCTTGCCGCTTCAGGATTCTTTTCGAATATTCTCCGCGAACCGATCCACGGAAGCACCGCGGTTCTTCCGGTCAAGGACACGGTTCGCCACTGGTTTGCCAGCCCACGAACCGCCATTTCGTATCTCTTGCACGCGGCCACCATCGATGGCACTCGAATCGGTCCGCGACGGACACTTTCGATGCCGGGCCTGTCGGCGACAGTTGCCGAACAGATCGATGCGCTTCGACGCGTTGTCGGCGCCGATGCGGTCAAGCTCATCCGACAGGAACCGGACCCGATCATCGCCGGCATCGTCGCGAACTGGCCGGAAGCCTTCGATGCAGCAAGAGCAATCGAACTCGGCTTCACTGCCGAAACCAGCTTCGATGACATCATTCAGGTCTACCTCGATGATGATTTTGAACAGGCAAACCGTGGTCAGATTCAAGAGCCAGCGTAGTGATGCCACAAAGTGATTTCGACAGGCTCGTCAACATCGCGTTGACGCACCACATGTTTCCGTCCGCAGGCCGGATTGACGCCTGCCGAAGCGCGAACCGCAGCACAGCAAGTTTGCTCTTTTTCGGCATACCCGACATCCCGGAACAAATGTGACTGCAACACGCGCCCGTCCGGCATACACTCCTCGCAAAGATTGCGTACTCATGGAGGGCCTCATGACCTTGTCGCGTCGATTCGGTGCCGTAGCAAATAAACGAATGAGAGCTCGAAGCCGGGTTACTCCTGGTGGCATGCGTGCCTCGCTTTCCACAGGTTTCGTGGTAGCGCTTGTGGTGATGGCCAGCGGCGCCCAGGCCCAGCAGCCGTTCGACGTTGCGTTACGGGAAGGACTCCTCTCCATTCGCGCCAACAATGCGTCGCTGCTCGAACTGACCGAGGCCATCAGTGACGAGACCGGTGTCAGATTCGTCATCACCGGAAATACCGATCAGACGGTCACGGCCGACATTCTCGACGAGCCGGTGGACCGTGCCGTCACCCAGCTCACACCCAACTACATGGTCGTGCGCGACGGCAGCGGCGAGGATGCCGAGGTCATCGAGGTGATCTTGATGCTCGATGATGCCGCCAGCAGCAGCTCGGGAAGCGACGGCGGATTCCTGCCGAGCGGTGCGCCGGCCGAGGAAGTGATCGCCGACGATCAGCTGATGAATCCCGAGGGCCAGAGTGACGATCTCAAGGTCGAGGGCGCCGCGGACGAAGGCGAGCAGATCGGCTTCGATGCCAACGGCCAGCCAATCGGCCCGGACGGTCTGCCTGTCCAGCCCGAAGGCCTGCCACTTGGCGGGCAGGAAGCCGGCGACCTGCAGGCCCAGTAGAACGCAAAATCACGTCGCTATACGACGACTCCCTGCTGGCGCGAGCGCCGACCGAGGATCACGGCCAGTAGCACGAGGACGCTCACTCTGGAAAAGCTGCCGGCCTGCGCCCCCGCCGTCGCATCGGCCTGCGGTGTGTCGAGAAAGCGCTGATCGCGCGCGCTACCCCTCTGCACGACATCACCCGAGGCTGCGGCAAGCGTGGGCTTGCCGGTGACACCACCGAGGTTGTCCGCGCTATCGACATCGTGCGTCTTCGAGCGGACATCCGCCTGCAGGTCGCGCAGTTTCATCGGCGTATCAAATGCGACTGTCAGTTGTACAGAGGCATTGCCGTCGAGGCGCGGTAGCCAACATATGATCGACTCTGACTCGCTGTCGCATTGCCATTCGCCGTCATCGGTAACCCTCGCATTCAGCCCATCGCCAGCGAGGCTCAGAACGATAGCGTGTGCACCCTGCGAATGCTCGTTGGTCACGTACAGAGTCGCTTCGGACGCGGCTTCCGCATTGTCGGCCTGAATGTCCAGAGCGATGTCACTGGCATAGAGCCGCGCGATCGCGCTGATATCGCCCATGCTCGGCGCATCGCGCTGACCCATGTTCGATCCTTGACTCGACGCTATGGGTTCTATCGTCGGATTACCATCGCGCGAGAAGTTGCTTGGACCGTAGTGCATGATCGAATCGAGATCGTAAGGGCCGATCAGCCGTGTGTCGGGCGGTGCCACGGCAAAGTTATGTTGCTTCTCCGCCAGGATGCGATCCCAGTTGATGCGGATGTGCTGATCGCGATCGGCTCGGGTGTGCTCATGCTCGAGACCGAGTGCATGACCGATTTCATGCATGACACTGCCGCCGGTGCAATGATCGCCAATCCAGACTTCCTGCCTGCCGCCCTGGCGCCCGACCCACGACGCGCAGCCGGGGCCGGTCTGAAAGATGAGATGGTCTGTCGGTGCCACTGCCGGCTCGACCCGCGTCAACGTGATCGTGGAAACCGTGTTCCAGACGAGCACGGCATCCTCGATCGCACGTTCTGCCCACGCCGAGAGCGAACCGTCGAGGACGTAAGGGACCTCGCCATGCCGCCAGAGACCCGACTGCCCGTCGAGGCCAACCGCGCGCATCGCGAGTCGCGGTCCGACGAGGATGTCACCCTCGATGACCTGCAAGCGGCTGTTGTCGGATTCATCCGCAGCGGGGCTGCCGGCAGACTGCGGATCGGCAGACTGCCGATAGGCCGAACCGGGTTCTGTGATCGACGCCTGACCCCAACCGGCCGACGCCACCATGAGGACACCCGCGAGCGCACAACGGCAGGCGACCGCTTTGCGGCGATTGATAAGGCTAACCATTGCCGGCTATCGGCGGGCAGTGGCCGGGATTGATCACGACGGACAACCACTCGACAAGTTCGTATCGCATTCGTGAGCAAATTCACACTCCGGGCCAATCAAGTCCGTCGCGGGTTACACTTCCGCCCCATTTCAAGACCCGGACGGAATTTCGCCAGTGAGCCTCAGAATCAACGATATCGCCCCCGACTTCACGGCAAACACGACCCTGGGGGAGATCAGTTTTCACGACTGGATGGGTGACGGCTGGGCCGTGCTGTTCAGTCATCCGAAGGATTTCACACCGGTCTGCACCACGGAGCTCGGTGCCGTCGCGCACTTGCTGCCCGAGTTCGAGAAACGCAACACGAAGGTCATCGGTCTGAGCGTCGATCCGGTCGACAACCACGCCGAGTGGGCGAAAGATATCGAAGAGACTCAGGGCACCAAGGTCAACTTCCCGATGATCGGGGATACCGACCTGGCCGTTGCCAAGGCGTATGACATGTTCCCTGCCGACGAAAGCGGTACGTCGACGGGCCGCACGGCGATGACCAATGCCACCGTGAGGTCGGTCTACATCGTGGGCCCGGACAAGAAGATCAAGTTGATCCTCACCTACCCCATGACCACCGGTAGAAATTTCCAGGAAATACTTCGCGTCCTCGACTCGATGCAGTTAACGGCTGCCCACAAGGTTGCTACGCCAGCTGATTGGCGCGACGGGGAAGATGTCATCGTGGTCTCTGCGGTCTCGGACGAAGACGCCGAAAAACAGCACACCGGAGGCGTGCGCAAGCTCAAGCCCTACCTGCGATACGTGGCGCAGCCCGGAAAGTGACAGCGAGGTATCAGCGGTTCGCAAGACGCGGCAGCTTGTTCACGATCATCGCACCGAGCTCCTCGACCGACATGCGGGTGCTGTTCAGAAACGGCACTCGATTCGACCGGAACAGGCTTTCGGCTTGCGCTACTTCGCGCTGACACGTCGCGGCGTCTGCGTAGTTCGTTCCCGGCAGCCGCTCATGGCGTATCTGCAACAGGCGAGTCGGATCGATGGTGAGGGCAAACATCTTCTCGCGATAGGGCGCGAGTGCGTCTGGCAAGGTACGACGGCCGAGTTCCTCGCCCGTCAACGGGTAATTGGCAACGAAGATGCCGTAGTGCAACGACAGGTAGAGCGAGAGAGGTGTCTTTCCACAACGTGAAACACCAACGATGATCAGTTCAGCGCGGCCGTACTGTTCAATCGATAGACCGTCGTCCGTCTGCAAGGTGAAGTGCACGGCGGCGATTCGGGACGAATAGGCTTGCTCATCGACCACGCCATGCGAACGGCCCACCGTGTGCGACGACTCCACACCGAGTCGGCTCTCCATCGGGCCGATGAAGGACTCGAACAGATCGAACATCTCGATGCCCGCCATCCTGAATCCTTCGCGAATGGTGTCATCCACCAGGGTAACGAACACGAGTGGAGCAAGACCGTCGCGGAGTGTCGCCGTGCGACATAACTCGACGATGCCACGCGCCTTCAGGGCCGAGTCGACAAACGTGTACGACTCGATCTGGAAATCCACGTCGGGAAATTGCGCCATCAGGCTCTGCGCCATGGCCGACGCCGTCAGTCCGGTCCGATCGGAGACAATGAACGCCCGCCGCTGTACCTTGCTCATCCCATGTTCTCCTGTCGGCTGATATGGTCATGTCCGGCGAACGCTTGCACGAACATCCCTGCAGCATCCTCTTTCGCGCATCATCAAGCACCGACGATACGCGCCGTTAGTTCCTGACGACAACTGCATCCGACAGTCACCATCGGACGGAGCACAAGAATGGTCCAGTACACGCGCAAGTTCGCCGAGCTCGGGATGGGCGATGTTGCCAGTGTCGGCGGCAAGAATGCCTCACTCGGCGAGATGGTCGCCAATCTGGCGTCTCTCGACATAACCGTTCCGGATGGTTTCGCGACAACCGCCGACGCGTTTCGGGAACATCTGCAGGCAAGCGGCCTGGAGCAGCGCATCGCAGCCGAACTGGAAGGCCTCGACACAGATGACGTCAAGGCATTGGCATTCGTCGGCAAGCGCATCCGACAGATGATCATCGAGACCCCGTTGCGACCAGCATTGCTTGCTGCCATCTCGAGCGGCTGGAGTGCACTCGTTGCCGACTCGGCTGGCGAGATTTCCGTGGCGGTGCGCTCATCGGCAACGGCAGAAGATCTGCCGGAAGCATCCTTTGCGGGTCAGCAGGAGACGTTTCTCAACGTCACCACTCTCGATGAGGTGCTGGTTCGCGTTCGCGAGGTCTTCGCCTCGCTGTACAACGATCGCGCCATCGCCTATCGAGTGCACCAGGGCTTTGCCCACGCCGACGTCGCACTGTCAGCCGGTATCCAGCGGATGGTGCGTTCGGATATCGGTTCCAGCGGCGTGATGTTCTCGGTGGACACCGAAACCGGATTTTCCGAAGCTGTGTTCATCACGAGCAGCTGGGGACTGGGCGAATGTGTCGTGCAGGGATCGGTCAATCCCGATGAATTCTACGTGCACAAGCCGACCCTCGATGCCGGCCGACCCGCGATCCTGCGCCGCAGCTGCGGCTCGAAGGCCATCAAGATGATCTATGGCGATGCAGCGGCCGTCGCGACCATCGACACGACGGCCGATGAACGATGTCGTTTCTCGCTGAGCGACGAGGATGTTCAGTCTCTGGCACGCATGGCGGTCACGATCGAACGCCACTACGAGCGCCCGATGGATATCGAATGGGGCAAGGACGGGACCGACGGCAAGCTCTACATATTGCAAGCACGTCCCGAAACGGTAGAGTCTCGCAGTGAAGCGAAAGTGATTCGCCGGTATCAGTTGAACGATCACGCCGCGCACGTCATCGCCACCGGGAGAAGCATCGGCCAGCGCATCGGCGCGGGCACGGTCAAGGTCATCGAGAACATTTCGGGCATCAGCCGCGTGGAAGCGGGCGACGTGCTCGTGACCGACATGACCGACCCGGACTGGGAGCCGGTGATGAAGCGTGCGGCAGCGATAGTGACCAATCGTGGCGGGCGTACCTGCCACGCCGCCATCATTGCGCGCGAGCTTGGTGTACCGGCGGTTGTCGGTTGTGGTGACGCGACGACGAAACTGCAGGATGGCCAGTCGGTGACGGTGAGCTGCGCCGAAGGCGATACCGGGCTGGTCTACGACGACAAGCTCCCGTTCGACGTAGTCGAGACAAAACTCGACAGTTTGCCCGAGCTACCTTTCAAGTTGACCATGAACGTCGGCAATCCGGAGCGCGCCTTCGGCTTCAGCCGCTTGCCGCATCATGGCGTCGGGCTGGCACGCCTTGAATTCATCATCAGCAACACCATCGGCATCCACCCCAAGGCACTGCTCGAATACGTCTCGATGCCGGATGATGTGCGCAAGTCGATCGACGAACGGACGGCCGGATACGCGGGGCCCATCGATTTCTATGTCGACAAGATCGTCGAAGGAGTCGCGACGCTCGCCGCTGCCTTCGCACCGCACCCCGTCATCGTCAGGCTGTCAGACTTCAAGTCGAACGAATATCACAACATGATCGGTGGTCCGTTGTTCGAGCCTGTCGAGGAAAATCCGATGATCGGCTTTCGCGGCGCGTCCCGATACCTTTCATCCTCTTTCGCCGACTGCTTCGAACTCGAGTGCCGGGCCTTGAAGCGGGTTCGCGAGACCATGGGATTCGACAACGTCGAGCTCATGGTGCCGTTCGTGCGTACGCTCGAGGAGGCTGATCAGGTACTGGACCTGATGGGCGAGCACGGTCTCGTTCGGGGTGCAAACGGGCTGCGTATCGTCATGATGTGCGAAGTGCCGAGCAATGCGATCCTCGCCGAGGAGTTCCTCGAGCGATTCGACGGTTTCTCCATCGGTTCCAACGACCTGACACAGCTGACGCTCGGGCTGGATCGCGATTCCGGGCTGGTCGCCCACCTCTTCGACGAACGCGACCCCGCTGTCATGAAGATCCTCGGGACTGCCATCGGTGCGGCCCGCAAGGCCAACAAGTACGTCGGCATCTGCGGTCAAGGTCCGTCCGATCATCCTGAGCTTGCGCGCTGGTTGATGGAACAGGGTATATCAAGCGTGTCACTCAACCCCGACACCCTGGTCGAGACCTGGATGTTCCTCGCCGGTGAAACCGTCAGCGGCTGATAGTCCGGACCGTGACCCAACGTGCCATGAAGGAGAGGCGGAAACTCGACCGGCGCCGCGCGAGGAAAGGCGACGACGAGGAAGATCGATTCTGGCGCAACCTCCATAACGATCGACGCAAGTTCCAGCGACGTCGCGTAGACCCTCCCGTCCCCCTGACTGACGACACCGACGACGGAGAATCGTTTGAAGTCGACGACGCGACCCTGCCGACCGGTGACGGGATGAGTCAGGCGATCCGTGCAGATCAAGAGACGGACTCACCCGACGCGCAAACCACGAGACGAAGCCCGGGTGACTTTCGCCGAGACGCCTTGAAGAGCATGCTGCTCGCCTCCGAGGCGCGTATCGCCCGAGCGAGTCGTCTGCGCCGGCCTGTATTGAGTCGCGGCGCCACCGTCCGCGTATTGCGGGGGCAATGGGCCGGTCTGGAGGGTGTGATCGAGGATGCCGACTACATCGAGAGTCGCGTCCTGATCCGGCTTGATCCGTCCGAGCCCGCTCGCTGGGTACCGTTCAGACGCGTCGGTCACGCGGACCCGGACGACTGAGGCGTTCACACACAGCGTGACCTGCGCTAGGGTAGTGGCCGCGGCGCATTGGCGTCGGTCTCGACATACCAGAACATTCCCGATGAATCTCGACACGTGGTTGCCCCGACTACCCAAGGTCTCCTTGATCGATCTCCGTTCAGTCTTCTCCATCGACCTTCGTTCGCTGGTCGTGTTTCGCGTCATGCTGGCGCTCGTGATTCTTGCCGATCTGGCGTTGCGCAGCGCCGGCCTCACCGTCTTCTATACCGATACCGGTGTGCTGCCGCGGCGCGATGTACTGTCGATATCGGGGAGCGCCTATTGGTCGATTCACCATGCCAACGGGGAGTGGTGGTGGCAAGCGCTGCTGTTCGTGATTGCAGCAATCTTCGCGCTCTGCCTGCTTGTCGGCTATCGTACACGCCTCGCGACGGTAGGTTCGTTTGTACTGCTGGCGTCGCTGATGAACAGAAACCCCTTGCTCCTGCAAGGGGGCGATCAGCTGCTCGCGGTCATCTGCTTTTGGGCAATGTTCCTGCCACTCGGTGCCCGCCGCTCGATCGATGCCGCCATCCAACCTTTCCGCAGGGACGATCCGAACAGGCTGCGGCACGCTCCCGATGACGCGCAGCCGTACTTCTCCGTCGCCACTATCGCGGTCATCTTCCAGGTCTTGTACCTGTACACCTTCACGGCCTTCCTGAAGACCGGAGACGCCTGGACGAGCCGCTTCGACGCGGCCTACTACGCCGTCAGCCTGCAGCATTTCGCCACACCGATCGGGCACTGGTTCAGTCAGTTCGAAGGCGTGTTGAAACTTGCCACGTTGTTTGTCCTGTTCGTCGAATTCGTCGGTCCGGTGCTCGTCCTGTTACCTTTCCTGTGGCCCAGACTCCGTATTATCGGACTGCTCTTGCTCGCGTCCTTGCACGTGGCCTTCGGCCTGATGCTGCACATCGGTCTGTTTCCGCTGATCGATCTCACGTCCTTGTCACTGTTGCTGCCAGGCGCTCTCTGGGCCTGGCTGGCCGCACGTCGCTTGCGCACCGACGAGACCGGCAAACGCATTCCGACGCGCCGTGAACGCATCATCATCCACTACGACGAAGGCTGCACCTTCTGTCTGAAGACCTGCCTCATCCTGCGCGAACTCCTGTTGCCGCCGCGCGTGCGCATCGTCACCGCACAGAGCGATCCGCGCATTCAGGAGATTCTCGAGCGCGAGAATTCGTGGGTCGTGACCGATGCCGATGGCAACACTCACGTGCACTGGCATGCGATGGCATTCCTGTTCAGGCAGAGTCCCCTGCTGAAGCCCATCGGCTGGGTCATGGTGTTCCCGCCTTTCATGATGCTCGGCAATCACCTCTACCGCTGGACCGGCAACAACCGCATCGCAATGGGTGCGTTCACGTCGCGCACGTTGCCGTGGATACCTGTGCGTCTTCGCCCTACCCTTGCAGGCTCACTTCTCGCGCTGTTCTTCTTCTACATCGTGACGGCCTTCAACGTGTACGGCATGCCAGGCCTTCGCGGCAAGATGCCGGAGCACGTCGACCATGTCGCGCGAGCGGCACGTATCGATCAGCGCTGGGACATGTTCGCCCCCTTCCCGCTGACCTTGTCCTCCTACCCCACGATGCCCGGCAAGCTCAGGAATGGCGAGACCGTCGAACTCTATCCGCTGACGACGAGCACGAGCGATTGGGACCCCGGCAGGTACTTCTATCCCTTGTTCGACAGCTATCGGTGGCGCAAGTATCTCGGGCGCGTCGACAGTCACAAGAACAACGTGGTGCGACGTGCCTTCGGCGACTACCTTTGCCGAAGCTGGAACGGGCAGACGCGTGCACGCGATACGCAACTGGCAACACTACAGGTCCGGTTCATCAAGTTCCGAACCAACACCAACGGACTGCCGAAGGAGCGCACCGAGCGCATGGTCTGGCGACACTGGTGCTTCAAGGAGTTCGCGCCGAAGGACGTCTAGCCGCAAGACATCTGGCCGCGGCTGAACTTCCCGCGGCGGCACGGTACCCTGCTGTGGCACCGGGTCAACTGACGATGTAATTCGCGTTCCCAGTCGCGATCAAGGTACCTTTTTCGTTGTGCAATCGCATGGCCGTCGCCGCTATCCGCCGACCGAGCCTGACGACTTCGGCTTCGGCCACGAAATGCTCGCCGATGCCCTGCCTGAGGTAGTCCACACGCATGTCGATCGTACCGAGAGAGGCGAAGCGCTTCAGCACTACCGGTGTCATCTCGTCTTCGTGGAACATCGCGATATCGCGCATCACCGCAAGACCGCCTGACACATCCAGTACCGAAGAGATGACACCACCATGCAAGCGGCCATGCAGGTAGTGGCCGATCAGTTCGGGACGCATCTCGAATCCTATGCGAACACGCTCGCTTGCCAGATCGAGGATGCGGAAGCCGAGAAACCCGTTGAAGGTGATGCGTTCCTCGAAGAGCTCGGTGATCGCACCGACCAGTCGCGCCTGCTCAGCCTCGCTTCTCATCCGCGGGCCACCCGCCAGGCGCAGCGGCCGGCCCGGCGACTGACACGACGCAAGTCCTCCAGCACCAGGTAGTTGATCGGCACCAGCACCAGGGTCACAAGGGTCGCGAAGAGGATGCCGAAGCCGAGCGAGACCGCCATCGGTATGAGGAACTGGGCTTGGGTACTCGATTCGGTTATCAACGGTATCAGTCCGAAAAAGGTCGTGAGGGAGGTCAGGATGACCGCGCGAAAGCGAGCGACGCCCGCCGAGCGAACAGCGTCGAACAACTCGACGCCCTCTCGGCGCTGCCGATTGACCCAGTCGACGAGCACCAGCGAATCGTTAACCACCACGCCGCAAAGCGCCAGCATGCCCATGTAGCTCATGATGCTGAGGGTCATGCCCATCACCATGTGGCCGAGAATACCGCCGACGATGCCGAACGGAATCACCACCATGACGATCAAGGGCTGCAAGTAGCTTCGAAACGGTATCGCAAGCAGCGTATAGATGACCAGCAGGACGAAGACCAGTCCAGTCTTCAGACTGCTGAAGGATTCGCGCTGTTCGCGTGCCTCGCCCTCAAGGTCGATCCGCACGTCCGGGTATCTCTCCTCAAGCGATTCGCCGAGCGACTCGAGGTCGGCCTTGATGGCCTCGACGTCGGCGGTTTCCTTGTCGACATCCGCTTCGACGTTGACGGTACGACGTCGGTCGATTCTGCGGATAGCTGAAAACCCTCTTCCGGACTCGAACGTGGCAATGCTTGCCAGTGGCACCTCGGCACCCGAAGCGGTTCGCACCGTGAGGCGATCGAGACTGCCGAGAGAAGCTCGTTCGGATTTCGGGTAGCGCACCACGACTTGCACTTCGTCGCGATTTCGCTGAATGGTCTGAACCTCTGTACCGAGGAAGGCGACTCGCACCTGGCGGGTCACGTCAGCCAGGGTAAGGCCGAGCTGTTCGGCCGCAGGCAAGAGACCAAGCCGGATTTCCTGCTTGCCGCCTTCGAAGGTATCGGTGATGTCGGTTACGCCTGAAAATCGACGAAGCTCTTCACCGACGAGCGCGGCCACCTCACGCATGTCGTCAAAGTCGAAACCCGAGATCTCGACATCGATCGGACTGCCGCCACGTCCGAATTCCGCGCGATAGCTTGTGTTCTTCGCGCCGACGATCTCGCCGATCTCGCGACGCCACTCGGCGACAAGCTCACGACTCGAGATGTCTATCGTGCGCTCCTCCGGCGGCACGATCTCGAACAGCACACGACCGAGATGGGCTCCCTGCCCACTGAAGCCTGCGCTTCCGGCGGTCGAGAGAATGCTCTCGATGACACTGTCGTTGCTTTCCGGATCGATGTGCCGTGCCTGCAATGTCTGCGCAGCCGCCACCATGCGAGCGACGTGCGCCTGTGTTGTCTCGAAGGATGTACCCTCGGGCATCTCCAGACTGGCTCGTGCCACTTCGCTCTGCACCCTGGGAAAGAAGATGAAGCGCACGTGCCCGGCCGAGACCAGGCTGAAGATGATGATCGCGCCGCCGATGAAAATCGCCAGCACGAGATAACGATTACGCAGCGCCGCGGCCAGCATCGGCTGGTACAAATGGGCAATCGCCCACTCGAAGCTGTCGGCAACACGATGCTGAAGCCGGGCAAGCGGGTTGGGTTGCCCCGGTCGGTTGAAGTCGAGGTGGCTCATGTGCGATGGCAGCACGAGCTTGGACTCCACGATCGAGAACAGCAGCACCGGAATGACGATCAGCGGAATCTGTGCGAAGAGCGCACCCCGAACCCCGTCGATCATCAATAGCGGCGTGAAGGCGGCAACGGTTGTCAACACGCCGAAGGTCACCGGAACCGCGACCTCACGGGTTCCGGCAATAGCGGCACTGACCCGATCAGCAGCCGCATTGCCGCGAACGCGTCGCATATGGGTATAGATGTTCTCGCCGGTCACGATCGCATCGTCGACCACGATCCCGAGTACGAGAATGAAGGCGAACAGGCTGAGCATGTTCAACGAAACGCCGAACAAGGGCATCAGGGCGATACCACCGAGGATGGAGACGGGCACGCCGACAAACACCCAGGCGGCAACCCAGAAGCGCAGGAACAGCGTCAGCAGGATCAGGATCAGCACGCCACCCTGCAGCGCGCTCGACAAGAGTGTGTCGAGTCGCGCCTTGACGGCCCGTGAGCTGTCGCGCCAATAGCCGAGTTCGACGCCGTTTGGCAAGTCAGGCGCAGTGGCCACGATCCAGTCCTTGACCTCATCGGCAACGACGATGGCACTCTGCAGACCACGGCGATAGACCTCGATCTCGATGCTGCGTTGACCGTCGAAGCGTTGCTCCAGCGGCTCCTCCTCGAATCCGTCGCGGATCTCGGCAATGTCACCGAGAGTAATGCGCGTACCATCCGGCCGCGCCAGCACCACCACCTCGGCATAGTCGATGACGTCCCTGGCCTGGCCGCGCGTGCGCAGCAGGACTTCGCCACCGGCCGTGCGCACGGCACCCGCCGCGAGATCCAGCGAGTTCGCCTCGATCGATTGAGCGACACCGGCGAGCGTCAGTCCGTATCGGGTAAGCATTGCATCGGGAATCTCGATCGCGAGCTCATAGCGTCGGGTGCCGCCGATCGCAACCGACGAAACCGTCGGTAGCGCCTCGATTTCGTCGCGCACTCGCGTCGCCAGCACACGCAGTTCCTTTTCCGGAAGTGCGCCGGACACCACCACGCTGATGACTTCACGATCGATAGCCGGCACCGACACGACCGGCAGATCGGCTTCGGCCGGGAAGCTCTGAAGCCCCCGAACACGCTGTTCGATATCGTCGATCAGCACATCGGGCGACGTCCCGTTCTCGACCTCGACCGTGACCGTGCCGCCGCCCTCCCGGGCCACCGAGGTGATCCTCTTGATACCGGCAAGGCCCTGAATGGCCTCTTCGACCGGAATGGTCACACCCTCCTCGACTTCGGCTGGCGACGCTCCCCGGAAATTGACCGAGACAGTTACCCGATCGAGCTCGAAGGCCGGGAACACTTCGAGTGGCAAGCGCCCGAACAGGTTCGACAGTCCCCAGGCGATGATGAAGATCATCAGCAGGTTGGCGGCGACAGAGTTCCGCGCAAACCAGGCGATCATGCGTCGGGTTCCAGCGGCGGCGGTGCTACACCATCGATGGTGGCGCGCACAGGTGTGCCGTCGACGACCGTCGCCAACGGTGTCAATACAAGTATGTCGCCATCCTGAAGTCCGTCCGTGACGGCAACAACGTCATCGTCCGACCAGGCAACGACAACTTGTCGCCGATGCAGTTCATCGGCATCATCGATGATCAGCACTTCGTTTTCCTCACGCAACGCGACTCGCGGTATGACGAAGACCTGCTCGAGTACCTGACCGGCGATCAGCGCCTCGACGAACTCGCCGATGCGAAGCGGCGCTGCCGGGTCTGCCCAGGGCGCATCGATGCGCGCCACCACCATCAATTGTCGCGTTGCCTCGTCAATGCCCTCGATGCGAGTCAGCTTGCCGGTCCAGCGCAATGTACGGCCACCGCGTTCGGTCGCGATTTCCACATTAGGCGACGAGGACTCGGTCGGCAATTGCAACCAGGTCTGCTGGCGTGTGCCGAGCGGCAAGGCGACATCCACCGATTCGATTCCGTGTATGCGCCCGATGGCCGTGCCGCGATTGACGAACTGCCCGTCATCGACTGACCGTGCAAGCACCCGCCCGGCATAGGGGGCAACGATGCGCGTGCGCTCGAGATCGAGTTCGGCCCGTTCGATCTCGGCCGCTGCGGCGTCGCGTTCCGCTCGCGCGGCGGCCAGCTGCGGTTCTCGAAGGGTCAGCGGTGACGGCTCGCCGCGTCGCCCCAGCTGTCGCCATTCGACCCGCGCCTGATCCGCGAGCGCCGCCTGCTCCTCGAGGTTCGCTTCGGCCTGAGCAAGGGTCGCTCGCGCGCGCGTGAGCGCAATCTCGTAGTCGCGACGGTCGAGCCTGGCCAGCACCTCACCGGCCTCGAAAGCGCCGCCGACGACGAACACGGCAGACAGTTCGACCACGCTCCCCGCAACCTCGCTGACCAGGGTGCTCGATCGGGTGGGGCGCACCACCCCTTGACTCCGAATGACGACGGGATAGTCGGTCCGCACAAGTCTTTGTGCCTCGACGCTCGGTCGGGTGGCACGCTCCGGGCGGAAAGAGGCCTCCGGCCGGCTACCGAAAATCAACCAGGCGGCGGCAGCCGAGATCGACAGGACGAGCAACGGCAGGAGAACACGCAAACCTGATCTCATGCCTCAGCTGACCTCATTCGCGCATCATCGTTGCAAGCCAAGCACGTCACACACCCGATCAACGATGCCTCTGCCCAAACCGTTACCATACGCACTTGATCAGAGATCGGTTTCCCATGCCCGCCAGCCCCGCCTCGGCACGTCCGCTGTTCGACTATCGGCCCTATTGGGCCGAGTGCTACGGACGCGCTCCGTTTCTGCCGATGTCGCGCAGGGAGATGGATGAACTCGGCTGGGACAGCTGCGACATCATCATCGTGACCGGTGACGCCTACGTCGACCATCCGAGCTTCGGCATGGCGATCATCGGAAGATTGCTCGAGGCACAGGGTTTCCGGGTTGGCATCATCGCGCAGCCGCGTTGGCAGGATGCCGCCGATTTCAGCGCACTCGGTGCACCCAACCTGTTCTTCGGCATCACTGCCGGGAACATGGACTCGATGATCAACCGCTATACGGCCGATCGCAAGATTCGCTCCGATGACGCTTATTCGCCCGACGATATCGGCGGCTTGCGGCCTGATCGAGCGTCGATCGTCTATGCGCAGCGCTGTCGCGAAGCCCATGGCGACGCCCCCATCGTCATCGGCGGTATCGAGGCCTCGCTGCGGCGCATCGCACACTACGACTACTGGCAAGACAAGGTTCGCCGCTCCATCCTCGCCGACGCCAAGGCCGACCTGTTGATCTATGGCAATGGCGAGCGCGCCATTGTCGACATCGCTCATCGACTGGCAAACGGCGAATCCATCGCGGAGATTCGTGACGTCCGCGGCACCGCCTTCCTGATCGACGAGATCGATCCTGCCTGGCGCGTCATCGATTCCACGCGCATCGACCGACCGGGCCGAGTCGAGGAGCCGCTCAATCCTTACATCGTGCCGGATGAAAGTGGCAATCCGGCTGGCGCGGGTGGCTGCTCGCCCGAATCCGAGTCCGTTTCCGAGCCTGGGACCGAGACCAGCTCCGGCGCCGGGTCCGGGTCCGGGTCCGGGTCCGGGTCCGGGTCAGAGTCAGAGTCAGAGTCAGGCATCGTGCCAGGTCCGCCTCGCACCGACAACGCTCAGGTCTTGCGCTTCATGTCGCGAGAAGAACGGAGCGAACTCAGGAATCAAGAGCGCGGCCGCACCGTACTAAGGTTGCCGAGTTTCGATGTCGTCAGTCATGACAAGGCGCTGTACGCCCACGCCAACCGGGTCCTGCACCTCGAGACCAATCCCGGTAACGCACGCGCCCTGGTGCAGAACCAGGGCGGTGGCAAGAAGCTCTGGCTCAACCCGCCACCGATACCGCTGACGACGGCGGAAATGGACTACGTCTTCGACCACGAATACGCGCGCGTACCGCACCCGCGCTACGGCAAGGCACGCATTCCGGCCTACGAGATGATTCGATTCTCGGTCAACATCATGCGCGGGTGTTTCGGAGGCTGCACGTTCTGCTCCATCACCGAGCACGAAGGGCGCGTCATCCAGAACCGCTCGGAAGATTCGATCATCAAGGAGATCGAGACCATTCGTGACGATGTGCCGGGCTTCACCGGTGTGATCTCGGATCTCGGCGGTCCTACCGCCAACATGTATCGAATCGCTTGCAAGAGCCGGGAAATCGAGAAGAACTGTCGGTTGCCTTCGTGTGTCTATCCGGATATCTGCACGAACCTCGATACCGACCACTCGTCGCTGATCCAGCTCTACAAACGAGCGCGTACTCTGCCCGGCATCAAGAAGGTGCTGATTGCTTCGGGCCTGCGCTATGACCTGGCAGTGAAATCGCCCGAATATGTCGAGGAGCTGGTAACCCACCACGTCGGCGGTTACCTGAAGATCGCGCCCGAACACACCGAGCGCGGGCCGCTCGACAAGATGATGAAGCCGGGAATCGGCGCCTACGACGAGTTCAAGGCACTGTTCGAGAAGTTCACCCGGCAGGCCGGCAAGAAGCAGTTCCTGATCCCCTACTTCATCGCCGCGCATCCCGGCACCACGGACGAGGACATGCTGAACCTCGCCCTGTGGCTCAAGAAGAACGGTTTCAGAGCCGATCAGGTGCAGAATTTCTACCCGTCGCCGATGGCCACGGCCACGGCGATGTACCACACCGGCAAGAATCCGCTGAAGCGCATCCGCCCGGATTCGGAAGTCGTCAGTATCGCCAAGAGCGGTCGGCAGCGCACCCTGCACAAGGCCTTCCTCCGCTACCACGATCCCGCCAACTGGCCGTTGTTGCGCGACACTCTCAAGGCCATGGGCCGAAGCGACCTGATCGGCAACGGCAAGCAACACCTGATCCCGACCTACCAGCCGAAAGCGGGTTACCGGAGTCCGCGCGGCAAGAACGACACACGCGCCGACAAGCACGACGCGACGGCGGGGAAGCGCGTCGGGCGCGGTGCGGGCAAGCCACGCGGGCGCGCGGCGCGCCAGCCTGTCGAAGGCCAGATTGCGACTCAGCACACTGGTCTACCGCCGCGCAAGCATCGCTAGACACGATCGCACCCCGGCGCGACTCTTGCAAACCCCGGAACGGAAGCGAACAGACGGCTGATCGGAGTCGTCCGGGAACGCAAGCGATTCGGGCGCACGCATGGACTTCACCAGACTTCGCGCGAGCGACGGCTCGACCAAGGCAGGACTCACTTGCTGACGGGCCTGAAAAGGCCTGGCGCGCTGTTCTTCGTACTGCTTGCCAGCCTGTTGGTGACGTCAGCCGCGTTTCTCGCATTCCTGAAGATCGACCAGGCGCGGATGCATGCGGCATTTGCCAGTGGTGCGGTCGAAGCGGCGGCCAACGGGGCTTCCTACGCAGAGCGCTTCTTCGACCATATCGTCGAATACGCCGCCGTTTCACCCCGACTCGAATTCTCGCGTATATCTCCGGTGGCCTGGCTGGCGGTTGCCGATCTATTACCACTGGCAAGCCTGATCTGCGAACGCATCGGCAACGAGACGACCGTGCTGCATCCTGAGCATGACGAACGTCCACGCAGCGATTGCGAGAAGGACGAGCGACTGCCGGTGAGCCTGGACACACCGGCAAGCGGCGACGTTCGACAGATCGATCTGCTTGTCTCCCGGAATACCGACGTCGGCGCTCACGGTCAGGCGATAGCGGCTGCACCTTCGGGTTCGCACGAATCGGGGCAGATCATGTCGCTGGCCATCGAGGTTCCGCTCACGGCGACGCACGCGATCATCTACGAACTGGACAGAACGGTGCTACTCGACAGTTTTCGTCCGCGGCGCGAGCGGGCGGCCGGTTTCACCAGCGACCTATGCCTGTTCCTCATTGTCGTGGAGACATCCTTGCAGGTGGCGTGTGACGAGCGTTCCTTCGCGTCAAGCGACACGGCGCAGCCACTTTCGCAAGACGCGGACGAGCACGTCCAGTTCAAGACCAACGGCACCGTGTGGGATATCGTCTCGCGCCCGCATGCTGCGAATCCGCGCGTCGGCGTTACCGAAACCCCGTTCATCGTGATGGCAGGCACCGCGTTGCTCTGCGGCTTGATCTGCTGGTCTGTTTACCGGTCGCTCGTACGGAACAGGCGACTGGACTTGCAGAACCGCCAACTGGCGCTCCTGCTGGCACGGCTGGAACAGCAGAATCAGGATCTTGATCAGTTCGCGACCATGGCGGCCCATGACTTGCAGGCACCCCTCAGATTCATGGTGAATCAAGCGCACTTGCTCGAAATGGATATCGAGGAGCTTGATCGTCCCGATCTGCAGGCGATCGTCGAGCACATCATCGCGCAAGGCGGCCGCATGCACGAACTGATGCTCGACCTGCTGGCATTCTGCCGAGCAGGTCAGGATGAGATGGATGTCGTGCCGATCAACCCGCAGGAGCTGATCAACAACGAGATCGTGAAGTTGAAAACCAACAAGGATTATCGACATTCCGAAGTCAGCGTGGGAGATCTGCCCACCAGCGTATTGGCAGATCGCCGAAAATTCGCGCTCATCATCAGTAACCTGCTCGACAACGCCATGAAGTTCTCTTTACAGAACGAAATTCCGCGCGTCGGTATCGAGGCCAGTCGGCCTGCCGATACTGAGTTGTGGCAATTCGTCGTGAGCGACAACGGCTGTGGTATCGAGTCCGCCCATCGAGAGCGCGTCTTCCGCCCGTTCAATCGCCTCGATACCACACACGAAGGAACCGGTGTCGGCCTGGCCATTGTCAGGAAACTCGTAGAGCGGCACCACGGAAAGATCTGGATAACATCGGCTGGTAGTGGTGGTGGAACAAGCGTCTCCTTCACCCTGCCCAACAACCCTGCTGCGGAGCTGCACCCATGACCGATTCAATGAGTCTGGACATTCCCATCGATCTGTCGGATTCGGACAGGCCCATCGTCATGGTTGATGACGAGGAGCTCGACTACGTGAGTGCCTACCGGTTCTACAAGCGCTCGGCACTGGCTAACCCGTTCGTGCGCTTCGAGGATGGCATCGCCTTTCTGGAATTTCTCGAATCTGTCAAGCGCGGAGAGAATGCTCTGCCGGTTCTCGTTCTCATGGACATCAACATGCCGCGCATGAACGGCTTCGAGGCCGTCAAGAACATGCGCAAGGATGATTACTTCTCCGACGTACCGGTCGTCGCCATGCTGACGAGTTCGACAGACACGAAAGACAAGCAGCGAGCATACGAGACCGGCGTCAGCGGCTATCTCGTCAAGCCCTTCAATCCCCGCGAGTACGCTACGTTCTTCGAGTCCCTGGCAGCGTGAAATACCTCGAACCCCTGTGACACCTGCATCCCGCCCGCTTGATCTGTCCTTGATACAGGCCATACGCGTGCGGCCTTGCCCGCCGCCCGCATGAAGCAACTTAAACAAGTCTGGTGGCTGTTCGCCGCAATCTGTATCTGCGCGCTGCTGCTGCTCCAGTATCAATCCGCTCGGGTTGTCGAGAGCCGCACGGCCGAACTGCACGCACAGCTCGCCGATACGCAGACACGCGCCTTGCACCTGACAAGGCGGATCGGCTACGGCGGGCTCATCCACAACTTCAAGAATCTTGTCCTTCGTCCAGCCGAAGCCTGGCACTACGATGACGCGCACCTGAACGCGGCCCACGCCGACATGTTGATCGATGATCTGGAAGCGATCGCCGCCGGTCTCGAGGTGGAGTTCGCACTTGTCCGCACGCGCGCCATGATTGACGCATACCGCTCCCGACTCGACAAGGTCGTGGTACTGCATGGGCAGGGCCAGGGTACGCAGAGAATTGATCGCGCGGTCCGATTCGACGATGATTTCGCGATTCGCGAGATCGACGCGCTGCTCGATGAGCTGTCGTCGTCGGTCGTCGCCAAGGTCGAGCGACTGGAACACGGCGCACTGCTGTTCCGTGGCATGAGCCTGACGGGAACGCTCGTGCTCTGCGGCTTGACGCTGGCCTTGTTGCTGAATCAAAGACACAAGCGCCGGCACCTGGAAACCGTCCGAAAGATGAACGAGCGCCTCGCGCACAGCAATGCCTCACTGACGTCGTCCAACGGCGCGTTGGAACAGTTTGCGGGCATCGTCTCTCACGACCTGCGTGCACCGCTTCGTCATATCGGTTTCCACAGCGAACTGATAACCGAGGATCTGGACGAACCCGACGAGGTCCGTGCGCACGTGGCCGTGATCAGCGGCGCCGTGGAGCGCATGGATCGCCTGATGGCCAGTCTGCTCGAATTCACGAAGTCGGGCTTCAAGACGCCAACGCTTGCGCCGATCGATATCCGTGAGCTGGTCGAATCCGTCGTTGCCGACCTGCAACCGATGATCGAGGCGGCGGATGCCACGGTGGAACTCGATCTCGATGGTCGACTGCTCGGAGACCGCGAGCTGCTTCAACGGGTTCTGCACAACCTCCTGGGCAACAGCCTGAAGTATGTGCACGCTGATCGCGCACCCCACATCAACGTGACATCGACGCAGGCAGGAGATCGGCTCGTGCTGATGTTCAGCGACAACGGCATCGGGGTCGATCCGCAATATTCAGAGCGAATCTTCGAGCCCTGTGAGCGCCTTCACGCAAATACCAGCGAGTATGAAGGTTCGGGTATCGGACTGTCTCTCGTGCGCGCGATCGTGCAGGCCCATGGCGGCGCGGTCAGGCTCGATACCGACTACACGAACGGTACACGCATCGTCGTGGAGCTCGACAGTGCAGAACCTGAAATTCTGCTACGTGCGGCCTGAAGCCGGGCCGCACACAGCCAAGCTTCGAAAGTATGGCCTGCCGCGGTTCATCGAACCGGCCAGTGGCGCCCTAGACCTTGTCGTGAATTTCAGGGACAAAAGTCTGTTGGGCCATCGGTGGGCGCTGGTAGTCATCCTGCGCGGGACGTTCATCGAGCACGATCGCTTCCGGCGTCATGTCCTCATAGGGAATCAATGACAGCAGATGGCTGATGCAGTTGAGTCGCGCATGCTTCTTCACATCTGACGCAACGACATACCAGGGAGCTTCCGGGATATCCGTATGCGTGAACATGACATCCTTGGCCCGTGAATAGTCTACCCAGCGCTTGCGACTCTCCAGGTCCATCGGGCTGAGTTTCCAGCGCTTCGTCGGGTCGGTGAGGCGTTTCTGAAATCGTCGCTCTTGCTCCTCGTCACTGACCGAAAACCAGTACTTGATCAGCTGGATACCGGAACGCACCAACATGCGTTCGAATTCGGGGCAGCTGCGCATGAAGTCGTCGAGTTCTTCATCGGTACAGAAGCCCATGACGCGCTCGACGCCCGCACGGTTGTACCAGGAGCGATCGAAGATGACGATCTCGCCGGCGGCCGGCAGATGCTGGGCGTAACGCTGAAAATACCACTGGGTCTTCTCCCGCTCGGTCGGCGCAGGCAACGCGACAACCTGGCAGATGCGCGGACTCAAGGGTTCGGTGATGCGCTTGATCGTCCCACCCTTCCCGGCTGCATCACGCCCCTCGAAAACGATGACCACCCGGTGCCCGCTGTGCTTGACCCATTCCTGCAACTTGACCAGTTCGATCTGTTGCCTGGCAAGCTCGGCTTCGTAGCGTCCGTTCGAGATCTTCTTGCTCATATTTTGTCGTCTCATCCATCGCTGCTGCCTTGGGAGACACCTGTTTTCAGGCGGGCGTCAGGATCAGCATAACGCGACAAGCCATTACCGCCGGTATCGACAGACGCACGCGGTCCAAGCACTCGTTCCAATGGGTCAGTCAACGTGATCCTGAAGGGCGGTCAATCTCACGTTGCCTGGCCACGAGCGCTTGCCTCACACGGCGCGCGTCGTGAGATCCTGATACAGCGCTCTCGCCTCGATAACCATCGATTCTGGCAACCGATCGATATCGACGTCGGCTGTCGTCGGTGCGCGCAGTTGATCGGCCGCGTCGGTCAGCCGTGACGGCGCTTGCAGCCCGACACACGATGCCACCCTGGCAAGCCCATCGGCACCCTCTCGCAAGAGCGAGTCGAAACACACGAAGTGCACCTGGCTCGTCGCATTGGCAAGCGCGTGCCGATACCCGTCTATCCAGTATTGCAACCAGAACGAAAGTTCATCCGGGGAAGCGGTTGCCACCTTGCGGGTGAACCTGACCGGTCGGAAATTTCGCCCGAAGTCATGATGACCGACCCAGGCCATGTAACGTTCTGCAAAGACGTCACCGTCATGCAGCGCATTGAATCGACCGTGTTGCCGATGCAACGAAGCGGCTTGCGCGATGGGATCGCGTACACAGCACAGGAGCATCGCATCTGCGAAGACCGAGAAAATGGCAGGAAACCGGCCGATATTCGCATTGTTCTTCGAAAGGTAACGCGGTGTCGGGTGTTGGGCTCGCTCTATCGTCGCGAGGCAAACGATCTTTCTTGCCAGCCGCCGGTACGAATCCCTGAATTCGGCGTTCAGATCACTCCCGTCGAGGGTGTTCATGCCGCCGTCGTTGAAAAGTGTCGACGAGAGATAATTGATCCAGAGCACCTCCTCGAACGCCTCGGGGCTGTCATGGCCGATCATCATGTCGTCGCCATGCGCGCGTGCCCGAAGATCTTCCGTGCGGCGCGAGCCGGCACTGAGCCGGTGCCAGAGCAGCGGGCTGAGCACGAACGGCATCTGTCGATACGTGAAGGTGGCAAACTCACCCGTCCCGTAGAGCCATTCAAGCAGCAAGGTAGTGCCTGCTCGCGGCAGACCCGTGACGAACACGGGCCGCTCGACCGCCACGGTCTTCATCTGTCGCTTGAACAGATCGTTCTCGAGGTCAGCAAGCGCACGTTGCAGTCGCGGGTGCGCGAACGCAACCCGGTGCAACAGGCGATCGAGTATCCCGTAGTCAGCCGTCGATGCCTCAGCCATGGCGCCATCGGGCATAGACCGGCACCACGATCAGCATGACCAGCAAAGCCTGCCAGGATGTCAGCAAGCCCACCAGCCCGTCGGGCGAGGGCTGCAGGGCCCACTGCACGATCGCTGCGATACCGATGACGGCGATGAGAACAAGGGCGAGTTTTGCGCTGAACCGAAGGGTGGTCTTCAGCACCTCGAGACTCATCTGTCGAATCCGGCGCTCTTTCTCATCGTCACTCAAGGACGACGAACGCATGATCGAGGCGGCCTCGGGTGCGACGCGAAACACCCGCCTGACATCCGGCATCACCGACAGGCGAACGAACAATTCCTGAAAGACGATACCCATGATGGCGAACAGGAAGACGCTGACGATATTCACGTCCGGTCGTCGTCCTCCGGGTCCTTCTGGCCGCCGTCCGGAGCCGTCCGCTTCTTGCCCAGCATGCGCTTCAACGGATACCAGAACAATCCGACCATGGCGAGCAGGATGGCGGCGATGAGGCCGAACACCGTGCCGAGGAAGCCTAGCCCGGCACCTGGCCCGACGTAAGCGAAGACGGGGGTCGCGAACAGGCCTGCCAGCCCGATAACGCTCATGGCATAGCGTCGATGTCGATAGGTGTTCATGCTCTTTTATCCTCAGCTGCCCCGGAATGACTAACGCTCGCACAGCCGAAATTCTCGGGGGATACGTCAAAGAAATCTTCTCGCAACAACGCCAGATCGGCAACGAAAGCATTGTGTCGCGTCGAATGCAGATTGTTGATTTCCAGAATCAGTTCGCCGGCTGAGTCGAATTCGAGCACGCGACCCTCGAATGGCACGACAACCTGCAAGGTGCCGTCGTCGAGCAGGTTGTGCTTCCCCATGTATTGCGTATAGAACCGGTGCGCCGGGTCAACCGGTAGTTCACGCAGGTCGCGCGTCGTCGGGTCGATGCCGACGATGTTCGATAGCGAGCGCCAGCCATTGTTGTTGAACACCGTGATCTCACCGTTCGCATTGAAGTCGGGATCGTGCTGCTGAATCCACGGCCCATGACTCCACCACTTGATCTCGAACGATTCGGCATCGACAACGATCACCAGATCGATGTTGCGGAAGCTCATCAACAGATCCCCGGCATCGAACTCGGGGAAGGCCGCAGCCATGCCGAGTTGCAACACTTCGAGATCGTTGGGATGAAACAGATCGTTGATCGCGCGATAGCGCTCGGCATGCTTGAGTTCGTAGCCCGACACCACGGTAAAAATCGCCTGATTCCCGGCCGACGCCATGATGATGTCGTCGACAAGGCTGATCTCCTCGAGCGTCTCGCCGGTCACAGGATCGATGCGCACGAGAAACTGGTACTGATCGAACGCCGACATCTCGCCACGCCACGTCCACAAGCCACCGCGCGGATCGGGTGCAAACGAGTGGTGGAAAGCGCCATGGCGCGTCCAGACCGGCTCACCGCAGGTGTCATAGCGTGTCATCACATCGCCCTTGTCGGTATTGACGACAACGGAACCATCGCTCAGGAAGTGAAACGCGTGAGGCGCTTCTGAACCACCGCTGGGACCGTCCGGGTCCTGAACGCGGTAGTTGAGCAGACGCTCGTGTACCCGGTTACCGGCTGTATCAAAGAGCCAGATGGCAAAGTCCTGCCGCGACGACAGATAACCCATCACCGCTCGGTAGCCGGGCGCGACAGCTTCGGGAACGTGCGCGACAAAAGGCTCGCGGGAGGCGTTCGAAGGCGCATCGCCCAGTGCATTATCCGGTGCAAAGGCGCGATATTCGACGGCTTCTTCCAGGATCTTCCACGCGTCGGCGATCGGCTTGTATGGCCAGTATTTCGCCTGGGCGAAATGTATCCCGACGCCGAAAATTGCCAATACGCCGAGCACAATGGCCGTTACCCGGGAGACTTGGCGACTCAGGGCATCTTGCCGATCCGCTTGATTGCCTCTCGGCGCATCGGCCGCCTGCCCCGTCAGGCCGGGCGTACCGGCGTGCGCATCGACAGCGCCGTGCCTTGTGTGCAGACGTTTCCGGCCATGGCCTGACGTTGTGCCTGATGAGTCGTGCATGTGTATTGGACGTGATTCGAGACGTGATCCGCTCGTGACGGTCAAACCACCATCACCTGGATCAATATCGTTGCACAGCCCAGAACCTCTGCCCGTGTAGCTTTGGTTATCCTTGATACGCGAAACGCGGTTTTCGCCGGGTCATTTCATGACTTTTTGTTCATGAAACCATTCAGAAGGCCGAGGCGAACGCTCCGCCGTCGATAAGCAGGCTCTGACCGGTCACATAGCCCGCATGCACACTGCACAGAAAGGCGCAGGTTGCGCCGAACTCCGCCGGCGTACCGAATCGACGAGAAGGAATTCCGGCGGCGCGTTGTGAGGCGATATCGCTCGCAGGCTTGCCGGTGCGCTCGCTGGCCGCCGCAAAGTTTCCCCGCAGGCGATCCGTATCGAACGCTCCGGGCATCATCTGGTTGATGGTCACCCCGCGACTCGCGACGGAGCGCGACACTCCGGCCAGGAACGATGTCAGGCCCGCGCGAGCACCACTCGAGAGATCGAGTCCACTGATCGGTGCGCGCACCGATGCTGACGTGATGTTGACGATTCGACCGAAACCACGCTCACCCATGCCGTCGACGACCCGCTGAATGAGCTCGATCGGCGTGATCATGTTCATCGTCACACCGGCGATCATGGCTTCACGATCGATCTGACGAAAATCCTTCAATGGCGGCCCACCGTTGTTGTTGATCAGAATGTCGGGGGACGGGCAGGCCGCAAGGAGTGCTTCCTGGCCGGCAGCGCTCGACACATCTCCGGCCACGACATTCACGTCGACACCGAAGGCCTTCGCCGCGGCACAGGTTTCTGCCAGAGCAGCCTCGTCGCGCCCGTTGATGGTCACGTGCACACCCGCTTCGGCAAGCGACAGTGCACAGGCGCGGCCGAGACCTCGGCTGGACGCACAGACAATGGCATGCCGACCGGCAATTCCTAGATCCATCTGCAGGCAATCTCAAGGTGCTGAAAGTATGCAGAGCGTAACTCGCTTGCGCCTCGACAAGGAAGCGCCGTGCACGCGTTTCAAGCGCTTTGCTGCGCCTGCCGAGGGACGAGCACCGATCTGTCCCGTCCGCTCGACTGGCAACCGGACGGGCGATCGAACAGAATTCCGATCGATCGACAGCAATCAGGAGGACTGATGACACGTTACGAAACGGCAGATAACCCCGTGCTGGAGCCCATGTCGACGGATACCTTCATGCAGACGTTCTGGGAGCGTCAACCGCTGCATGTCGACAGGCAGCAGCCAGGGTATTTCGCATCCTTGCTGTCAAGCGAGCGTATCGAACGCCTCCTGTCGTCCCTGCCCTTTCGCTTTCCCGATGCGCAGCTGGTCCGCGCTGAAGAACCGATCGCCACCGAGCACTATCTCGATGAGAGCGGCAAGGTGTTGCCGCTTCGCTTTCTGCAACACCATCACGATGGCGCGACGATGGTGCTGTCGCAGCTGCATCAACGGGTAGAAGGCCTGGCAACCCTGTGCCGACGCATGCAGGCGGTGCTCGACATGTCCTGCCAGGCGAATGCCTACCTGTCGCCTGCAGCACAACAGGGGTTCAACCCACACTATGACGCGCATGATGTCTTCATCCTGCAAGTCGAAGGCAGCAAGACCTTCCAGTTCTACGCGGGCGGCCCGGAGTTGCCGTTGCGTGGCGATACCTTCGATGCCTCGATTCACTACCCGGGCGCGGCCACCGAACGCGTCACCTTGCAGGCTGGCGATACGCTGTATATCCCCAGAGGCGTGATGCACGACGCGCGCACCACGGACAACCTGCGTTCTCTGCACATCACGCTCGGTGTTACCCCCGACACGCTGCTCGCCACCTTGCAGGAAGCCTTGAGCGCCGCTGCGACAGATGAGATTGCCTTGCGCCGTGCCGTGACTGGTCGATCCCTGCCGGGCCTATCCCATGCAGGCCTATCCCATGCAGGCCTATCCCCCGAAGGCCTATCCCCTGCAGGCCCATCCCATGCAAGCCTTGCCACGAGCGCGGACTTGGCGACGAACAATACGCCCGGCGACAACGAGCCGACAAGCGAGATCGGCAACATCCTTGCGAACGTCTTCTCGCCTGAGTCGCTACTTGCGGCAACCCGGCGCCTGCGTGCCCGACGAACGCTGCAAGCCACGCCCGATTGTGTGGGTCTGGTATCCCGGCTGGCTGGCCTTGACCAGCTGACGTCGTCGAGTCAGGTCACCTGTCGGGCAGACGCATGGCTCTCGATCGAATACGACGACGACGCTCTGCTGCTTCAGGCACCCGGCCAGACGCTGCGCTTCCAGGGTGCGATCGCCCGGGCAGTCGAGGCCTTGCATGCCGCTCGACAGCTCGCCATCGACGAGATTCCGCACGTCGATGAAGAACAGCGCCTGGCCTTGTGCCGATTGCTGTTCCGCGAGAACCTTCTCGAGCTTTCGCCTTGACACCCGACTCGCCGATTGTTAACTAACGCAGATGGAAATCTTGTGGAGACCGAGATGAGTGAGCGTGACATGAGTGAGCCCGACACGAGCAAGAGCGATCTCGACACGATCATCGTCCAGGATCAGGCAAGCCGTCGTCGTTTCATTCGCAGCAGCGCCGCATTCATGATCGCCGGCAGTACGGCAGCACTCGCCACCGGCGTCCGGGCTGACGACTGCGACCGAGCACAAACCGGATATACCGATGGCAAGAAGACCGCCGCAGGCTCCGACAGCGATGCCGGTGCATCGGCAGACCCGTCGGGTTGCGGGCGCCGTGATCCGCAGATTTCGCTGAACACACCGGAGCCTGCGCCGGCATCACCTGCGCCGGTCGTGGCAAGAATCAGGAGCTGAGCGCGAGGTTACGCTGCCTTCCTGTCGATACCGGGGCGGCCGAAGCGCACGGCGTCGACGATGCCAGCGCGTGAGAGATCAAGATCGGTGAGTTCCTCGTCGCTGAATTGATTCAGTTCGCGCACGGCCTCGCGTTCGGCTGCGGTCAGCACATCGCGAACGCGAGGCGCAAGCGGATCAACTCCGGATAGACGCTGCTTGCGGGCGCGAAGACGGGGGAGATTCATGAATGATTCTTGCAGCGCTTTGGTCGTGATGTCGACTAATGACATGGTAGGACTCCGGTTACTGTGTGCAGGGTTGATTACGTTTCGACCGGAATGATGGGTACCCTTCCGAAAGCCGACAAACGATGTTTGTTTACCGGTATCGATAGCTGAGCTAACGCTCCCCGAAGGCAACCGTTCTCGTCGGCGAGGCTGGTTCCAGGAAATCGCGCAATGCTCGGCTCCCTGCCACTGAACGCTCTTGTCGCCTTTGAGGCGGCCGCACGCCATCTGAGCTTCAGCAAGGCAGCAGCTGAACTCAATGTCACGCCCGCGGCGATCAGTCAGCAGATTCGCTCGCTCGAAGACAGCCTCGGCATTCAGCTGTTTCATCGCCTGACCCGGGGGCTTGCCCTGACTCCGGCGGGGGAGGCCGGATTGCCGGCGCTTCGTGAGGGCTTCGGTCGAGTACGCGAAGGCGTTGGACGCATGCGCGGCGAGTCGCGTCAGGACTCACTCAACGTCTGGGCAGCGCCTTCATTCACGGCGAAGTGGCTGGTGCCGAGGCTGCCGCGCTTCACCGCAGCGCATCCCGAGGTCAATATCCGGCTCACAGCCACCGCCGAGCTCATGGACCACGCCGGGACGACGGCGCTGCCGGCTTCGGCATTGCGAGAACACGATATCGATGTTGCGGTGCGCTTCGGGAAGGGCAACTACCCGGACTGCCGGGTCGAGAAACTGATGTCAGCCACGGCCGTGCCTCTCTGCAGCCCCGCTCTGCTCGCCAACGCGTCGCAGCCGCTCGAACAACCGGCAGACCTCGCTCACTTCACCTTGCTACACGACGATACGCCCTATGAAGGACGGCTCGACTGGTCCCGATGGCTTGAAGCGGCGGGCGTCGAGAGCGTGGACAGTTCACGGGGTCTGCGCTTCAACCATGTCGCCATTGCACTCGAGGCAGCCGCAGACAGCCAGGGAGTTGTGCTGAGCCTCTTGCAACTGGCGGAGCGGGATATTGCCGGCGGCCGACTGGTCGTCCCCTTCGACCTGCGCCTGCCGTTGGACCAGGCTTACTACGTCGTCAGCCTGGAGGATGCGCCGAATGCCGACAACATCGACGCGTTCCGGACTTGGCTTCTGGCCGAGGCGCGCGGGCAGCTCGACTGAAACTCCGCAGCAGCAGGCGTCAGGAAGCAGGCATCAGGCCGCCACGCCTCGTGCCCGGTCCCAGGCATCGCAAAGTGCGCGATAGGCACTCTGCATCTCGTCGATAGCCACCGCGTCGTCAATTTCACCGGCCATCCAGCGACGCGCGCTCTGGCCGAATATCGTGCGGCCGACCGCGAATCCCTTGACGAGTGGAAAGAGTGCCGCCTCGTTAAACCGTGCCTCGAGCAACTCGGGCGTCGAATCGAGACCGAGCACGACGATGCCGCGACAGTGCGGATCATGACGATTGATGGTGTCGCAAACCCGCGCCCAGGCAACCGTAGTCGCCAAGGGCTCGAGCTTCCACCAATCCGGGTAGACGCCGATTTCATAGAAGCGCTCGATCAGTGTCGCCGTCGTGTCCTCGCCCACTTCACCGACCTTGGAAGCCACGATCTCGAGCAGGAATTCGAGGTCATTGGCCCGCGCCGCTTCGAACAGGTGGAGGATGGTCGCTTCCTGAGCGTCGCGCATCGCGCGATCGTCATCCGGATGGCAGGAGCAGAGCACCTTGACGACATGACCGCTCGGCCAGCTCGCCAGCGCCGATCCGTAATCGCGACCGAGCGCAGGCTCGAGTGCGAGGGGGCGCGAACCGGGCACCTCGACGGGGCGACCGATCCACAGGCCGGTGTCGCTCGCAGCGAAGAGAGCGGCTTCACCCAGGCGAGAATCGCACAGGATTCCATAACCCGCAGCGCTGTTGTCCGTGCGATCTGCCGTTCGCTCCTCGCGCACGGCCAACGCTGCGGCAAGGCACAGTTTCTTGAATTCGCCAATGCATTCGTGCGACGCACCGACTGCGTCCGCCATCGCCTCGAACTGCTGCCGATGGTCGAACGCGAAGACTCTGACGATGCCCCAATCGCCAATCCGGTTGGTAGACCAGTGTACTTGCGAAAGTTTGCGGTCATGTCTCAGCGCCGGTGTCGTCACGCCGTTGTCGAGGAAGTGATCCAGCTCGATCTTGCTGGGATAGGCGGGCGCGCAGCCGTGTCTGGATACCGCCAGAGCACCACAGGCATTCGCACGCGTCAAGGCTGTTGGCCAGTCCGTGTCGGCAAGCCAGCCGGAGAGCAGCCCGGCCATGAAACCGTCCCCTGCGCCGAGCACGTTGAAGACTTCAATCGGAAACCCTGGTCCGGAGAGACCGTCGTCGAGTGTTGCGCCGATCGCGTCGACGAAGGCGACTGCGCCCATGGGGCCACGTTTGCAGACAAGCGTTGCAGCGCTGACTTCGCGAACGCGTGCGAGGGCGTCAAGCGTGTCGGTGGTTCCGCCTGCGATATGAAACTCCTCTTCGGTACCGACGATCAGATCGAATCGGTGCAGCGTCGACAACAGCTTCGCGGTCACCTCACCGGATTCGACATACCGACTTTCGCCGTCGCCATGTCCGGCGAGTCCCCAGAGGTTCGGCCGAAAATCGATATCGAGTGCTGTTCGAGCGCCATTTGCGCGGGCCAGATCGAGCGCCTTGAGGACGGCGGCTTCGGTTTTCGGATGCGACAGGTGTGTACCCGTCACCGTGACACAGCGCGCCTCTGCGATGAACGCCGGATCGATGTCGTCCACACACAGCGCCATGTCGGCACAATCACTGCGATAGAAGATCAGCGGAAAGCTCTCGCGGTCCCTTATACCAAGCAGGACGAGCGCGGTAAGCCGCTCCGGATCGGTAACGACACCGCGCACATCGACGCCTTCAGCGGCAAGCTGCTCGCGGATGAAGCGGCCCATGTGCTCATCGCCGACACGCGTGATCAGTCCGACGGACAACCCGAGGCGCGCAGCTCCGGCCGCGATATTGGTTGGTGAACCGCCGATGTACTTGTTGAACGAGCGCATGTCTTCCAGCCGCCCGCCTACTTGCCCGCCGTACAGATCGACAGACGATCGACCAATGGTGATGAGGTCGAGACTCATTGAGCTTGATACTCCGGGATGATGCGGCAGGGCCTGCCGAGATGGCCGTCAGGCACGCGCCCCGGCTGACTCGACAAGAGGGCCACAATTTACCATCCCGCGCACGAGCCGATCACACTGCTCGTGTGCAAAACTCTACACGCTCTCGAAGGGCCGTTCCCGACGGCTACTAGTCCCCAAGAGTAGTACCGACGGGAGTATTGCCGACGGGGAGCGTGCCGTCGCAACTCCGAAGTGTCGGCGTGCAACCCCTCCCGCCGTTACCCGGACGCGGACACTCTAAGAACGCGTACCGCCAGGCTAACGACGGGAAGGAAAACTACCGACACTCAGTTCGGTATGTTGGGTACGACCAGCGTTTCCTCGAGCTTCTCGTCATCTGCCTCTTCCAGCAATGCCAGAAGCTCCGGGCTGAGGCCTTCCGCGGCAATCGGTTCTTCCACGGCGCTGTGGGCGTCAGCCATGGCCGCACGCTTTCCGTAGGCACAGCCTTCCGCGTAGACATTGCCTGCGACCAGCGCAAGTGCCGCGCCTGCAAGGACAATCAATCGCTTCATGTGTCTTACCCTCGGTTGGATGGAGCCGAAAACCGGAGAATTCACCAGAAAGCATCTCCGGCAACTGAATATACGACAAACCTCCCGCGTCGGACGCATCATGACGAACCTACCGTCATGATCGCGATACGACCGTAATACCACTATTACTCGCCTTTTACTGCTCGCCCTTTACTGCTCGCCACGACTGCTCGCGCAACGCCCGGGTCCGGTCGGCATCGACCGTCCATTCACCTGATTCCGTTTCGGGCGCCACCACGACCACACCGAACCGATCCTTGCCCTGTGCGACCGTATAGCGTCCGAGCCGCACGTCCTCGAGCACGGCTGATGGATCTCTCGACCGAGGATCGCCATAGCCGCCACCGCCCGGCGTCTGTACACGTACCCGGTCACCCGCCTGCAGGCTGATGTCCTGCTCCTTTGACAGATGCGGCGGCACATGCGCCTCGCCGGATCGATGCACGACAACCCGATTGACGCCCCCGTCCTCGCCACCCAAAGCGCCCAATGGCCCGCTGCGGCCGTGATCCATGACGAAACTGGCCTTCGCCGTGCCACGCAAAAGCTCGACTTCATAATCGAGTCCCAGACCGCCCCGCTGCTTGCCCGCACCACCGGAGCCTTCGGCCAGCGCGTAGTGGTGGTACAGCACCGGATAAGCCTGTTCCATGATCTCGACAGGCGGCGCCTTGGAAATACCGATGGTCGAACAACCGTTGCTGAGCCCGTCATGATCGCTGTTGCCGCCATAACCGCCGCCCGAGATCTGATACATGACGAAATCGCGTCCGCGCTCGGGATCGTGCCCGCCAAGCGCGAAGTTTCCACTGGTTCCTGCCGGTGCGGCGGTCACGCGATCCGGCAACACCTTGACCAGGGCGGCGAAGACGGCCTCGGCGATGCGCTGCGATACTTCAGCCGCACAACCCGACACCGGCCGTGGGTAACGGGCGTCGAGGAAGGTGCCGTCGAATCCCACTACGTGCAAGGGCTCGAATGCACCGGCACTGATGACGACATCGGGAAAGATGTGCCGCATGGCGAGATAAACCGAACTGAGCGTCGTCGCCTTGACCGAGTTCATCGGCCCGGCGCACGGCGGGCTCGAACCCGCGAAATCGAAGGTCAGATCGTCTCCGCTACGGGTCACGACGAGACGAATCTCGAGCGGCTTGTCGACCACACCGTCGCTGTCGAGCCAGGCGCTGGCGGCATGCCTGCCCTCGGGAATTTCCGCGATACAGCGACGCATGCCGACGGCTGCTCGAACGCGCAGCTCGGCAATGGCCTTGTGGACAGTGACGTCGCCGTAGCGATCAAGTAGCTCACCGAGTCGCTCAGCCCCGACATCGAGCGCGGCCGCCTGCGCCTTGACGTCGCCGATACGCTGCTCCGACACGCGAATGTTCGAGCAAATGATCGCCCAGATCTCCTCGTCGAGGTGACCGCGCTTGAAAAGCTTGACGGGAGGCAGGCGCAAGCCTTCCTGCTCGACCGCCGTTGCCGACGCCGAAAAGCCCCCGGGGACCGCCCCGCCAGTGTCGGGCCAGTGACCGGTGTTCGACAACCAGCAGACGATCTTGCCCTGCCGGTAGAACGGCCGCGCGAAGCGCACATCCATCAGGTGAGTGCCGCCGAGATAGGGATCGTTGACGATGTAGGTATCACCCGGCTCAGGGGGCAACACCTCACCGCGTTCGATCATCCCGATCAGCGTACGCGTGGACGCCTGCATCGCGCCGACAAACACCGGCAAGCCACCGACGCCCTGGGCAATCAAGGCGCCGTCGACCGCATCGTAGATGCCATCGGAGCGATCGTTCGCCTCACTGATGACTGGCGAGAACGCCGCCCGCGAGAAAGCCAGATCCATCTCGTCGCAGATCTGTTGCAGACGCGCCTGGATGACACTGAGCGTGACCGGGTCCAGCGCTGCCTTGTCTGACTCTTGTGTGCCTGCGTTTCCCGCCTCGGTCATGCTGCTGTTTCTCTTGCACGCGGGGTGCTTCTGCATGAAGGTACGCAAGGCGACACGGCCGATCAAGCTTGATGGAGGTGCTCGCGACGGTGAACCGTCACGGCCAATTCTCGGTCGAGTGCCGCCCGTGGCAGCAGACGCTGATCGAGACGATCGGTCAGCACGCGATGAGCAGCCCACGAACGCAGCTTTCATATAGTCGCGGCATCTGGCTGGTATGACCTGCGGCAGATGGAACATGGCCTCGACGACAGGGCACTGTATTCGATGCTGCTACGCTATCCCATAACACCTTTTATGGGATAGCAGCAGGGTGCCTCCATGAACCTCCCTGACACACCACCAACCGCGTCGACGTCGTTGTCGACGACGGCCACAATCCCGTTGCCGAGCATCGTCACGACGGCCGGCGCCGACGCCGAGCACGAGTTTCTGACCTTCTTCGCCGGCACGATCCGGAATCCGAACACGCGCGCGGCGTACGCGCGCGCCTGGCAACGGTTCGACCGCTGGTGTTCCGACGTCGGTATCGAGTCGCTGATCGACATCGA